>OGEJ01000266.1_pt1 | contig 25563 bp, 20 predicted proteins | sample 1570701 | NCBI WGS metagenome assembly OGEJ01 (sample SAMEA2582140, study PRJEB24529) | metagenome | biome: Human gut stool | place: China | collected 2011
ATCCATCTATGGCAAAATAATGTAAATCTTTGAATTCATCATCCCAAAATGTAAAAGAAAAGATATGGGTATCATCAAAGGTTTGCTCGCAATAGGTCACAGCATCACGTTCTGGTTCAATAATAGGCATACCAATGCGTGATTTCACGTCATCAATAGTTATATCACCATACAAATCTCGTATTTCGTTATAAATGAAAGTTACAATTGTATCTATATTTTTATGGTAATTAACAGCTAATAGCTTTGCTGTGTCTAAATTAGCATCTGTTGGTTTCTCATCCCAGCAAAACTGTATTCCTTCGTAAGATATGGTATATTGCCTTAATTGTTCATCAAATATTACAGGATTAGTCATCGTTTGTACCCATTACATAGCTTTCCATCTTCGGTCTTAAATCTAGTACGACTTCCCAATCATCTAATGATGGAGCCTTATGATGTGCAATAAATTCTTCTATGATCTGTAATGCCTCTTGAGGGCCTAGCTCATTTTTACCGTATATTATCGCACCCTGCTCACCATCATTAGTAACACTAAGCTCTATATGTAATAAATCGGTATCTTCATCACTACAAACTTGTACAAAGTTATACATTTTATTATCTATCGGAATTGCCTTTGCTGGTGATATAACTACAAAATCTTGCTCTTGATCCTCAATAGCGTAGAGATTTTGCTCAACCTCATTCAATGTAATTCCTTCATACCTATAGTCACCTACATCAATTGACCAATCTGTATAAGTTTTCTCAACTGCATCTGCCATATGTATCTCCTCAACTTTACAATATACATTAGAATAAGGTTTCTAATTGACCTGCCATATCTGCTATAAACTCATCAAACTTGCAAAGTTCTCGTAACTCTTGATGCTCTATATCATAACAACCGATCTTTTTAGACTTAGGGTCCCATACAATTTGCCAATCGTTGTACTCGCCTAGCTCTTTAGATAGTCGTAATAGTTTACAACGGCCCACTTTAAATGGAACTGTATCAAGTAAAGGTAAAAACTCAACCGATATAAAATCAGAGTCTGGCAATTCAAAATAAAGTGTATCCCCCTCTAAAAACGATACTAATGCTTTTGGGAGTTTAAATAGTTTTAATTGATCCATTTTATTTTGTTTATCATGGTACTCTACAGGCTCTAATGTTTTAAAATACTCCGCCATTTCCATATCGCCCTTTTCAATGGCAATGCTATAAGGACGCATACCATCCTTTTCCGTGATAGTCACATCAGCGCCATGTTCTACCAAATATTTACACATCTGTAAATCTACGTACCGAGCAGCTACACATAATGGAGTCGGCTTAAAAGGATACACAGAATCAGGCTTATTGTAATTAATATCTACACCACTATGGACAAAGAAATCTAGGACCTTATAATTGTTATCTGTTATGGCATTTCTGAAAGCTTTACCGCCATATTTTTGTACTGTATGGCCTAAGTCATGAATCTGTTGTAGATTCTCATATTTCTTGCCATATAAGGCAGCCTGAAAAGCATCTACTTTCACACGATTCAAAGCGTGAATATTGGCACCTTTGGCCACGATATAGTCTATAAGCTCTTTATTTCCATACCGTACTGCTAACAAAAAACTAGGATTTTCTTTTTCATTTAGATTAGCTTCATGTTCAACTAACCATTGAACACTAGGTAAACAATTCATTACTAATGCCAATTCTAGAGGGGAATACTCACTGTGCTTACCCAATTGTATAGGTTTATGAATATCCCAACCATCTGCTAATGCATTTTCTAACGCTACGATATTTCCTTTTACGATATCTACTACTATTTCAGGTACAGATTCAAAGGTACCTAAATCCTTTAGATCTATCATGTCTCTCTCCCACGAACTATATCTTTAAAATGATTATTACTAATTACATTATATTACATTTATAAGTATGAGTGTATAGTAAAAGCCCCTCGCATAAGCGAAGGGCTATCTTACTATTTCTCTTGTACTTGTTTACCACTCATATGTTCAATAGTGATTTCAAACATCTGAGTTGCTCTACCATTACGAGCAATTTGTTCATCAGCTAACGCTTCATCAGGATAATATTTCATAGCAAATTCTTTTAATCGAGCTATAGATTCTGGACCTACCTCTAATAAACGGCATCTCCCAAATACAACTGCACTTTGTACATATGGGGCCCATGGTTCAGATTCATCAATACGCTCATCCCCATATACTGTAAAACATACTTTATCTGAAGCTTTTAATGCATCTACTTTATGACCAGCTTTGGCTCCATGAAAATAAATTCTCTGTGTTTCATTATCATAAAAATAATTAATGGGAATGGCATATGGGTATCCATTATCGCCATTCATGGCTAAAACACCACGACGATTAGAGGTTAATAATGCTTCTGTAGCAGCGCGATCTATTTCATTTATCTTTTTACGAATTGGTTTAAACATAATATGTCTCCTACTTTATTTACTAATCCTATTTACAAGATACATAAAAGTGCCACTATTAGTATCATCAACTTTGGAGTATTCTTTCCAATGTATAGGATACATACCGGTTAATACTATAGGTGCTTCCATTCCACGCATGGTTCCTTTTCCTGTATTATCGGACCAATTCATGCATCCCGTTTTAATAGAACCATCATTAATAGAAAATTCAGCGTATGTACAATTTGCTTTTATGGGCGGTTTCAAATAAGACATCTCACTAGTTATCTTAATAGTATAACCTTCAATAAAGTTACTACTCTTATCTCTAAATGCCTCTATACGCATTATATCTTTTAAATAGTTATAACAACCTTGATCCTTAGCACCTTGCTCCTTCAACACATACACTTCTTCATTTATAGTTTTAATACATTTTTTTGTCGTATATTTAAGCTCAATAGGAATCCATTTACCATCTACTATAACAAGAATATCTAGATGTAAATTAGGATTAAATTCTGGTACAAACTCTAGTCTAATATCACAATTTGGATATTGTTCTTTAATCATCCAGGCTAAGCTAAATTGAAAGTCAGCTTCTGAATGAAAAATTGGGCGCCTTTTACTCAATTGGTACATTATTTCATCAATATCTAAGGTTAATCCCATACCATATACCTCATTCAAAATGATTTAACTACTTATGTTAATTATATTATATTTTTATATATGTTTGTATCGTGAAAGCCCTCCGCATAAGCGAAGGGCTTAACTATTATTTCTCTATCTCGATTCCATTAAGATAGGCAAATTTAATCATAGGAGCTCCATAAAATTCACTCGTATCTAAGGAAATCTTTTCCTGAGGCAATTCTCTCAACTGATTATAAAAACCAATATATCTACTTCTTAACGTATCTTTTTGAATTATTTTATTAAAGTACTGTTGAGCTTTATCTTTCCCACCAAAATGATAAATATAATAAAGTAGATTATGATTGATTATGTCTCCATCTATGAGCTTATCAATATTATGTTCTGTATCTTCAAAATCATTAAATAGAGGCATGATGTATTCCGCTAGCAGCTTGGTAATCTCATCTACAGTATACTGATAACTAGCGCCTGCTAATTGATACCAATACCACTCCTTTCGGTGTAGCAAACAGCCTAATTCACCGCCATAAACAAAACCGTTATGAATATTAGCTTTTGTCATAGATTTAGAGTAAATAGCAATATGTGGAACAAATTCTACGCTGCATACATAGTTATTTCTATTAGCCTGAAAGTATATCTCAAAAGTAAGATCTTTATTTTTAGATATTTTCTTTAATTTCTGACCTTTACTAACTACCTTAAAATCAGGAAATTTACTTGCAATTTCTTGCCAAGCTTTCTCACATAATTCTCTAGGTTTCATGATTATAAATTCCCCCACTTTAATACAGGTAATCAATTTAAAGATTTCCTTCAACAACTATAACAGATGTATGTTGAAGTGCTTCCTTTATCCAAGCAATAAATGTGTTTAAAAACTCTTGCTCTTCTTTACTAAAATTTATAAGATCAACTTCAATATTATGAATTATTTTAATCCAGTCGTCTTGCTTAATCCAATTATCAAAGCATACATCAAAGCTATCTCTTTCAGTATTATCTGATGCATCTATAATAGGATACGCTTTAATAAAATAAGAAACTAAGATATCAAAATCTGGACTATAAATTCGTAATGGCTTTCTATAACAGTGCCAATTCTTCCAACTTGGTGAGGAATTAGAGGTATCAGTAACTTTTAGAGGATTAAAATCTAAGCGTATGTGCTCACCTAACGGTGCATTAAGCCTTAACTCCATATACTCTTGTTTTTTATAATCCGTGAGATTCAGCCAAACCATATAGTTTACTCCATAAACTTATAAAAAAAAGTATTATTTTATCTGTAAAAAATAGGATTTATTTTTTGACACGATATACCATGTCTCCTCTATTCCAAATATACATAATGACAGATACTGGAGATTTTTCATCGACCCAAAGCCAACCTGTATATGTAGTTGTATTGGCAAAATAGCCTTCCGTAATTATTTCAAAATCTGAGTCTACATACTCATTCATAAAATCACGTAAACAAATGGACTTTCCATTAAATCGACCTTCACCTAATGTTTTGTTAAATATTAGTACCTTACACAAGTCCACATCACAGTCTTTAAAAGATATTTCACCGGAAAATGTTCTTTCTTCACCATCTACCAATTGATACATTTCGTCGACTGTTAACGTCAATGTTTTATTATGAATTCTGATTCTACTTACTTTACTACCACAAAGACTAAAAAGGATGTTACTCTTTCTATCATGTATAAAATCCATAATATTCCTCACGAGATTAAAGCTAAAACTATAATCCATGACCAGTGCTAATGCTCACTGCGTCGCTTCACTTCTAGTAAGCAAAGCTACCGCTTCGACATGTGCTGTCATAGGGAACATGTCTACGGGTTGTACTTCTTTGAGTTCATAGCCATAGTGCGTCAATATTTCAATGTCTCTTGCCATGGTTGCAGGGTTACAGGATACGTAGACAATACGTTTTGGTTCCATGCTAGCAGCAGAAGTTAGCACTTCTTCTTTACAGCCTGCACGGATTGGATCAAATACAATGACGTCTGGTCGTACGCCAGCTTTGTAGAGTTTTGGCATTTCTACAGCCGCATCTGCAACGATAAATTCTGTATTAGTATAGCCATTGCGTCGGGCGTTTTCACGAGCATTGATAATGGCCGGTTCTACGATCTCAATACCGATAACATGTTTTGCCTTATGTGCCAAGAATAGTGAAATAGTACCTGTACCACAGTACGCATCGATAACAGTTTCATCCCCTTTTAAATCTGCATAAGCTAATGCTTGATCGTAAAGTACTGTAGTTTGTTCTGGATTCACTTGGAAGAAGGAGTGTGGAGATAAGGTAAACTGTAAATCCTTTATATGATCTGTAATCGTCCCATCCCCATAGAGGATATTATTTTTAGGTCCTAAGATGACATTGGTACGCTTACCATTAACGTTATGAACGATAGTTTCTACTTGAGGAATTCGTTCTGTTAACTTTTCTACCCACTTCTCTTTATGCGGCAATTGTTCTGTTGCCGTTACAAGGATAATCATCCATCCAGATTGTCCAATGCGACCGATTACATGGCGTAGTATACCTTTTCCTGTATGTTCATCATACGGTTCAATGTCAAATTCTTTAGCAAGCTGATAACAAGCTTGAGCAATGATATTATTCCCCTCATCTTGAATAGGACAGTTTGTGCCTTGCACGATATCGTGAGAGCCCATCGCATAGAATCCCATTTGAATATCGCCTTTAGTACCGCCTACAGGCATTTGCATTTTATTGCGATAGGCCCACGGTTCTTTAGGTCCTAATGCTGGCTTAACAAGGTCTGGATTTTGATGGCCTATGCGTTCTATAACGTCCTTCACCTTTTGTTTTTTTAGTGAAAGCTGCCCTTCATAGGTAATGTGTTGCAGTTGGCAGCCTCCACAGAATCCATAAAGGTCACAATTAGGATCGATACGATTAGGAGCCATAGTAACAATATCTAAGAGTTTACCTGTAGCATAAGTCTTTTTAACCATATTGATGGATACTTTTACAGTTTCCCCTGGCAAAGCAAAAGGAACAAAGACTGTAAAATCATCTACACGACCTACTCCTTCACCGCTGCTACCAATACCGTGAATGGTTACGAGTACTTCATCACCTAGTTTAACAGGTGCATTTAGTATAGCCTGTTGTTTTTTAGACAATGCAGTAGTAAGTGATTGACCTTGATTCGCATGATTACCACTTCTATGTTGTTGTTTAGATTTCTTCTTACGAGATGTACGAGCTGTACCGTTCATTACGCGTCTCTTTTCTTCCAAATTTTAATCATTCCAGTCACAATGAGTACGAAGAATACAGTACCAAATTTCACGAGTAATTCTTCGCCTTGAATATATGGCATAAGAAGTGGATCTTCCACGATCATTTCACCTGCAACCCACCCGAGTAGCGCACCGCCGGCCCAAAGAATAGCAGGGAATTTATTGATGATACGTGCAAATAATGTGGAGCAGAATACGATAATTGGAACAGTAATTAACATACCTGCAATAACAAGTTCTAAATGACCTTTAGCGGCGCCTACTACACCGATTACATTATCGATACTCATCATCGCATCAGCTACAATAATCGTCCAAATGGCACCCATTAAGGAATTCTTAGCTTCGATATGGGCATCTTCATCTCCACCTTTTAATAATTGAATGGCAATCCATACAAGTACAAAGCCACCACCTAAGTGGATAAGAGGAATTAAAGTAAGCGCCTCTACTAAAAGGGTAGCAAATACAAGGCGCATGACAATGGCACCTACTGTACCCCAAATAACAGCTTTCTTTTGTAGTTCTGGAGCTAATTTACCAGCTGCCATACCAATTACTACAGCATTATCGCCAGCTAATAAAATATCAATCAAAATAATTTTACCAATGGTTACCCACGTGGCAACTTCTAAAAATTCCATTCTGTACATACCTCAATTCAAACGATTAATTCAATAACTATCCCTTAACTATACCATAACTTTTCTATTTTCTCACCTAAAAGAGAGCTATGAGTTTACATAAAAAAATCTCTCCTCTATGATTAAGAGAAGAGATGTATTCTATTATTTCTTGAGTTTTTTAGCTACCAAAGATGCCCCTACTACGAGGATTACTGCAGCAATTTTGATGAATAGTGCATATGGTTCAACACTATGAGCAATCAATGTATCCTCTACTGCCATACCAGCACCTACCCAGCCAAGGATACCGCCGCCAACGTATAGGATAATTGGGAAACGTTCGATGACTTTCACAAATAAAGTACTGCCATAAATGATGATTGGTACAGTTATGAGCATACCAATAGCTACCATTGTCATATGACCACCTGCAGCACCAACTACACCGATAACATTATCGATACCCATGATACCGTCAGCAATAACAATAGTTGTAATGGCTGCGCGTAAATTATCCTTAGCTTCGATATTATGCTCGCTTTCATCATCAGCAACGAGCTTGTATCCAATCCATAAGAGGAGGATACCACCTACTAAACGAAGTGCAGGAATATTGTTCAATGCCTCTACAAATAGGAATGCCATAACAAGGCGTAAAATAATGGCACCAGCTGTGCCCCAGAAGATGGCTTTCTTCTGTAAATGTGCTGGCAAGTTACGAGCTGCCATACCAATTACAATGGCATTGTCGCCAGCAAGTAAGATATCGATAACGATGATCTGAAGCATCGCTAATAAACCTTGTACAGATAAGATGTCCAATGTATCCTCCTTAGAATATAACTATAGTATATATATTATAATCGATATAGTTCAGTGGTGTAAAATTCAATTTACAAAATATATATTCATTTTTAGCATACTCCATTTATCGTAAATAGAGAAATATAACTCTACAACTAAAGGTTTTATAATACATTAAAACCTTAGTCATAATGTACGAAATAATATACATTTAATTCCCAATTCCTAAGGAATTTATCTATTAAATTAAGCTACTTTATGGTATCGTATAATTATCATTACTAAGGGAGGTAAGTATGTATCAAACATATTCTATATTACAAAAGTTATGGTTGTTCATTAAACTATTTACTCCTATGTGCATAACGCAATTTTCCCTTATAGGTGGTACTTTTATAGCCATCTTTTTAACGGGACAATATAGTACAATAGATTTAGCTGGGGTTGCTACGGGGTATAATTTATGGCTCCTCTTCTATATCTTTGCACAAGGAACGTTGTTAGGTATCACTCCAATTATTTCTCAGCTATTGGGAGCTAAGAAAACCAATGATATTTCAACAATCTTTTATCAAGGTCTTTATATCGGTACAGGCCTAGCATGTATCATTTTAATAATTGGTCTCTTAGGCCTACGTCCTCTTCTGACAGCATTAAATCTGGAACCTGCTGCAGCTGAGGTATGTATTGGTTACCTGAAAGCATATGCTATAGGTCTATTCCCACTACTTTGGGTTAATACATTGCGCAATACAGTCGACAGTCATGGATTAACACATTATTCTATGGCCATCGTATTTACAAGCTTTATTGTGAACGTATTTTTGAACTACGCACTCATCTTTGGGCATTTCGGATTTCCAGAGATCGGTGGTGTCGGTGCTGGCTATGGTATAGCCGGTGCTTGTTGGACTAACTTTATTCTCTTTAGCTTAGTATTACTATTACATCCAAAGCTAAAGGGATATCGTATCTTTAAAGACTTCAGTAAACCAAGTTTTCACTACATTCGCGAACAGCTACATATAGGTATTCCTATTGGCTTTTCCATCTTCTTAGAAGCTAGTATTTTTAGCATTGCTGGACTCTTTATGGTTCACTTTGGATCCGCCGTCGTAGCTGCTCATCAATCTGTTATTTCCTTTACCAATGTATTCTACTGTTTACCTCTTAGTATCGCTATGGCCTCTACCATTGCAGTTGCTTATGAACTTGGGGCAGGTCGTAAACAAGAGGCTATCCAGTACTCTTATATTTCTCGCATCTTAGCCATTGTATTGGCTATCATGATTTGTACATTTACGTTTACTAATATGGACGCTATTGCAGATCTCTTTACAAATGATGATGAAGTATACAAGCTTATCTACAGCTTCCTTGGATACGGTGTATTCTTCTCTGCTATCGATGCCATTGGAACCCCTTTACAAGGTATATTGAGAGCCTATAAAGATGTAAAAGTAGTTCTTTATATCTCCCTCATATCCTATTGGGGCCTATGCTTCCCAACCGCCTATATTCTCGCTAATAATCCTAATTACGGACCATTTGGCGTATGGATTGGATTACTCGCTAGCGTACTAGTAGCAGGTATATTGTTCACTTGGCGTACTTGGTACATTCAGCGTCAACAAAATAAATAACATTCTTATACAGTAAAAGAGCATCTTACATAAGATGCTCTTTTTTATTTCAACATATCTTGTTTTTCCACCTTAGACATGCGGAAGAAATTATATAATGCTTCTGCCGTTTTATAGTTCATAGAGTCCACCTTTGAAAGTTCATCAATGGATGCCTCTTTCATAGCCTCTAAACTATTAAAATGTGCCCACAAGGCTTTGCGGCGTTTAGGGCCAATCCCTTCTATATGATCTAAAATGGATTCCAAATTACGTTTTCCCCGCAATTTACGATGGTACGTAATGGCAAAGCGATGGGCTTCATCACGTATTTGTTGAAGCAATTGAAGCTCTGGTGTGTGATGGCTTAAGATGATACTTTCAGATTGACCTTCTACAAAAACCTCTTCAATACGCTTAGCTAAAGAGATAACAGGCACGTCGGTAACACCCACACCGCGAATCAACGGCAATGCTGCATTAAGCTGCCCTTTACCACCATCGATAATAATGAGGTCTGGCATAGGCCAATCTGTTTCATTACCATAGCGTCGTTCCATAATTTCAGCCATAGACTTAAAGTCATCAGGTTTACCTTGCGTAGTTTTCAATTTAAAACGACGATACTCCTTCTTCGCAGGCTTACCGCCTTCAAAGACAACCATAGACGCCACCGTTTCGGCCCCTTGTGTATGGGAAATATCGAAACATTCCATACGCTCTGGTAATCGCGGCAAGTCTAGGACTTCAGCTAGTTTTTTAACAGCCCCACCGGTCTTATCAATTTGGTGTTGCCACTGACGACGACGCTCTTCTAGGAAGGTTTCTGCATTCTCATGAGCCATCTTAATCATGTCCATCTTATAACCACGCTGTGGCACAGATACGTCTACATTCTGACCTTTAAGCTGTGTAAACCATTCCTTTAACAAGTCTCTATCGGTGCTATCCATAGGTAATAATAATTCCTTTGGAATGAAGTTTGTATCTCCATAGTATTGCTTGATAAAGTCCGTCATGATAGTTTCTTGACTATCTCCATCATGTTGTACAAAGTAGTTCTCACGGCCTAATAGTCGGCCACCACGGATGAATAATAACTGTACACAAGCCATCGAGGTATCCACTGCAATACCTAACACGTCTAAGTCGCCACGCTGTGTAACCATGCGCTGTTTTTCTTGGATTTTTTCTATACTAGTTAGCTGATCTCGATAACGTGCTGCATCTTCAAAGCGTAAGTCTTCTGCAGCAAGCTCCATCTTCTCTTTAATTTCCTTCAGCAAAGGGATAGGCTTACCTTCAAAGAGCTCTATGATTTCATCGATATACTTTCCATAATCCGATACGGAAATCTTGTTAAAGCACGGTGCTTCACAGTAGTGCATATGATATTGCAAACATGGTCGCTCTACCTTCATAGACTTACATGTCCTGAGTGGATAGTACTGGCGTATTAATTTCAATACTACATGTACAGATGTTACATCTGTGAAAGGGCCAAAGTACTTGGCTCCATCCCGTTCTAGTCGGCGCGTCATATATACCCGTGGGTAATCCTCTTGTACTGAGATTTTTACGTACGGATACGTTTTATCATCACGAAGCCTAATATTGTATTTAGGCTCGTGCTCCTTAATAAGCGTATTCTCTAAGATAAGCGCTTCCATCTCTGTCTTTGTTTGGATAATCTCCACATCGACAGCACGCTTCATCATAGCCGCAACCTTCGGCGCTCGGTTCGCATCATTACGTACATAGGAACGTACGCGGTTGCGCAAATTAATGGCTTTACCTACATAGATGATACGGTTATATTGATCGCGCCATAAATACACGCCTGGTGTGGTCGGCAAATGACTGACCTTCTCTAGTAATTCTTCAGATGGCATATGTCCTCCTTTCCTCGTAGATTTTTAAGCTTTATACTCACAACTATTTCTTCTTTTGAGCTGCTTTCATAAATTTCTTAGTCTGTTCTAATACAGGACCTAAGAATTTACCGGTATAGCTTTCTTTCACCTTAACGATTTCCTCAGGTGTTCCTGTAGCTACGATAGTACCACCACGATTACCACCTTCAGGACCAAGGTCTATAATGTGGTCTGCCATCTTAATGACATCTAAATTATGCTCGATAACCACAACAGTATCGCCACCATCAACGAGTTTTTGTAGTACATCTAAGAGCTTACGAATATCTTCAGCATGTAAACCTGTAGTAGGTTCATCAAGGATATAAAGTGTTTTGCCTGTACTGCGACGAGCTAATTCAGTAGCTAATTTAACGCGTTGAGCCTCACCGCCAGATAGAGTTGTTGCGGCTTGACCTAAACGGATATAGCCAAGACCTACCTCTTGTAAGGTAACCATCTTACGATAAATTTTAGGGATAGCGCTAAAGAATTCTACTGCATCATCTACGGTCATATCTAAGACATCGGCAATAGATTTGCCTTTATATTTAACCTCTAAGGTTTCGCGGTTATAACGGGCTCCCTTACAAACCTCACAAGGTACATACACATCTGGCAAGAAGTGCATTTCAATTTTGATGATACCATCACCACGACAAGCTTCACAGCGGCCACCTTTTACGTTAAAGCTAAAGCGCCCTTGTTTGTAACCGCGCATCTTTGCTTCCGGTGTTTGACTATAGAGCTCGCGTATAGCATCGAATACACCTGTATAGGTAGCTGGATTAGAGCGCGGCGTACGACCGATAGGACTTTGGTCAATATTGATGATTTTATCGATATGTTCAAGACCACGGATTTCTTTATGAGCCCCTACTTTGTGATTAGAGCGATATAATTGATTAGCTAAACCTTTGTAGAGAATTTCATTAATCAAGGTAGACTTACCAGAACCACTGACACCAGTAACAACATTGAATAAGCCAATAGGGAACTTTACATTTACATTTTGTAAATTGTTTTCCTTAGCACCGCGAATTTCAATGCAGTTCTTACCTGCTTTACGGCGTTGTTCCGGAAGAGCGATAAATTTACGGCCACTCAAATATTGACCAGTAATAGAGTCTTTTACCTTCATCACTTCGTCTACTGTACCAGCTGCAATGATTTGACCACCATGTTCGCCAGCACCTGGACCAATGTCCACGAGATAGTCCGCTGCACGCATCGTATCTTCGTCGTGTTCTACAACGAGTAAGGTATTTCCTAAATCACGCAAGCCTTTTAAGGTATCGATGAGTCGATCATTATCTCGTTGATGTAGACCTATGGACGGTTCGTCTAAGATGTACAATACACCTACCAAACCAGAGCCGATTTGCGTAGCTAGACGAATACGTTGAGCTTCACCACCAGACAAAGTACCTGCACTACGGTTCATAGTAAGATAATCAAGGCCTACATTATTGAGGAATCCAAGACGAGCATTGATTTCCTTCAAAATTTGAGCCCCAATCACTTGTTCCCGCTCTGTTAACTGTAACTTACCAAAGAAATCAAGTGCTTCTTTAATGGTCAATTGGGTTACTTCATTGATGTTCTTATCCCCTACGGTTATAGCTAATACTTCAGGTTTAAGACGAGCTCCATGGCATGTAGTACAAGGCTTAATGGACATAAATTTTTCAAACTCTTCACGCATAGAATCTGTAGAGGCTTCACTATGACGGCGTTTTACCATCGGTAAAATACCTTCGTACTCAGTAAAGAATTCCTTCACTTCGCCGCGCATATTTTCGTACGTGAAAGCAACCTTATCTGTAGTGCCATACATTACTTTTTTCTGTAATGCTTTTGGTAATTCATCATAGGTAGAGTCTAAAGAATATCCATTAGCTTTTAACAAACCTTCTACTTGGCGCATAAACCATGCATTAGGGTTAGAACTCAACGCTTGCACACAACCATCGGCAAAGGTAATAGATCCATCTGGAATAACGCGTTCTTCGTCTACTTCCATGGTAGAGCCAATTCCCAAACAAGCTGGGCAGGCACCAAATGGACTGTTAAAGGAGAACATACGTGGCTCAATTTTCGGTAAGGAAATATGGCAATCTGGACATGCAAAGTGTTGGCTATACATGTGTTCAGGTCCATCTACCTCTTGGATAACTACAATGCCTTCTGCCCATTTTGATGCGGTCTCCATAGAGTCTGCTAAGCGAGATTCAATACCTTCTTTTACAACGAGACGGTCTACTACGATATCGATAGAGTGTTTTTTATTTTTTTCTAATACAATATCTTCATCTAATGTACGTACAGCGCCATCTACACGGGCACGAACAAAACCTTCTTTTCGAAGTTGATCAAAGACGGATTTATGCTCTCCTTTTTTCCCTTGAATCATAGGGGCTAATACTAAAATCTTAGTACCTTCTGGGAAGTTCATTACATCGTCTGTCATTTGTTGTATCGTTTGCTGTGTAATAGGCTTACCACATTCAGGACAATGAGCATGGCCTACGCGAGCAAATAATAGACGCAAGTAATCGTAAATCTCCGTTACAGTACCAACTGTAGAACGAGGGTTACGGCTTGTAGTCTTTTGGTCGATAGAAATAGCTGGAGATAAACCTTCAATATAGTCTACATCGGGTTTATCCATTTGTCCCAAGAATTGACGTGCATAAGCAGATAAAGACTCTACATAGCGTCGTTGCCCTTCTGCGTAAATTGTATCAAACGCTAAGGATGATTTACCAGAACCACTGAGGCCAGTCAACACGATAAACTGATCCCGTGGTAAGGATATATCTATATTTTTAAGATTATGCTGACGTGCACCTTTTACAATCAATTGATCTTTCATTATGTTCCCTATTTAAAGAGATGATACCAATCGGCATCATCTCTTTTTACTAACATGAAATAATATATGTATATTATCGCACATATAGTCTATATAATCTATGTGTTTTATTACAATCTATTTACTCTTTGAGCTAGTCCGCTTTCTACCTTTAGTTGATGCAGGTTTTTTTAACTTGCTTTCACCTGCACTATGCATATCGGACCATTGTTGACGTAGTTCCCCTAATTGATCACGAAGTTTTGCAGCCTTTTCAAATTCAAGCTGCTTTGCAGCGGCCTTCATTTGACGATCAAGCTCTTCAATTTTATTGAATAACTCTTCCGGCGTTATATCTGCCACCTTAGGACTAGATATATCTTGTGCATATGGTTCGTGTCCATGGTCCATACCCGTTGTAGAGGATTTCTTTTTCCCTTTCTTCGGTGAAAAGTCCTTTCCATCGGTGACCATATCTTCTTCAATTTTCGTCAACTCAATAAGCTCTTTTACATCTTTAGAGACAGACTTAGGCGTAATATTATGTTCAATATTATAAGCCTCTTGCACGGCACGACGACGATCTGTTTCATCGATGGCGCGCTGCATAGAACCTGTTACACGATCAGCGTACATGATAACGTGACCATTCACATTACGAGCAGCACGACCAATAGTTTGAATCATGGCTGTATCGGAGCGCAAGAAACCTTCTTTATCCGCATCTAAGATAGCCACTAAAGAAACCTCTGGCATATCAAGACCTTCACGAAGCAAGTTGATACCAACTAGTACATCAAATACACCAGCTCGTAAGTCACGAATAATTTCAGCACGCTCGATAGTAACGATATCAGAATGAAGGTATCGAACGCGGACGCCCATTTCCTTCAAGAACTCTGTTAAATCCTCAGCCATCTTCTTCGTTAAGGTCGTAACGAGGACACGCTCATTCTTGGCAGCACGCTTATGAATTTCACCGAGCAAGTCATCCATTTGTCCCTTAATAGGACGAATCTCAATGGATGGATCAAGTAGACCGGTAGGACGAATAATTTGCTCTGCCACATTCGTTTGTACTTCCATTTCATATGGACCAGGCGTTGCCGATACATAGACGATTTGATTGATACGCTCCACGAACTCATCGAATTGAAGCGGTCTATTATCAAGCGCAGACGGCAGACGGAAGCCATATTCGATGAGTGATTCTTTACGCGCACGGTCACCATTGTACATAGCACGTACTTGAGGGATCGTTACATGAGACTCATCCACCATGATGAGGAAATCATCTGGGAAATAGTCTATCAATGTATATGGAGCCTCTCCAGCCTTACGTTCAGACATATGGCGGGAATAATTTTCGATACCTGAGCAATAGCCCATTTCTTGCATCATTTCTATATCGTAACGGGTACGCTGTTCAAGGCGTTGAGCCTCCAATAAACGGTCAGCAGCTTTCAACTTAGCTAATTGTTCGTCTAATTCGGCTTCAATACGCTCTACAGCAATACGCATCTTATCTTTTGTAGTTACATAGTGAGATGCAGGATAGACTGCAACGTGCTTGCGTTCAGCAATCACTTCACCAGTCAAAGCATCTACCTCAACGAGGCGATCGATTTCATCACCGAAAAGTTCCACCCGAATGGCTCTTTCACTGTAAGCGGCTGGGAAGATCTCGATAGTATCCCCTTGTACACGGAAGGTACCGCGAATAAAGTTCATATCATTTCTCGTATATTGAATATCTACGAGTTTAGATAAAATTTCATCACGAGATTTTGTCTGACCTAAGCGCAAGGACAATACGAGTTCAGAATAATCCTCAGGGTCACCTAAGCCGTAAATACAACTAACAGAGGCAACGATGATCACATCGCGACGCTCAAAGAGGCTCATCGTAGCGCTATGTCGCAGTTTATCGATTTCATCATTAATAGACGCATCCTTCTCGATGTATGTATCGCTAGAAGGAATATACGCTTCTGGTTGGTAGAAATCGTAGTAAGATACAAAGTATTCTACCGCATTATTAGGGAAGAAGCTTTTAAACTCACTACATAGCTGCGCAGCTAAGGTTTTATTATGGGCAATAATCAGCGTTGGCTTTTGAACGGCCTCGATAACTTTAGCCATTGTAAAGGTTTTACCTGTACCAGTGGCACCGAGTAAAACTTGGGCCCATTCACCGCGTTCAATACCTTCTGTTAAAGACTGAATCGCAGTTGGTTGGTCCCCTGTAGGCGTAAAGGGCGCCTCCACTTTAAATGGTTGGCCCCCTTCGTAATTATATGTATTATGTTTCATTACTGTTCATCCTGATGTTTACGGATAGCTTTGAGCTCTTCCTCTGAAAGACGGCGACCTGCATTTTCTGCTTGGTTCAACGTATCCTCTCCTTCTAATACTTCGATGAGCATAGCAATGGAGAAACGATCTAATGTAGGCGTAGTCTTTTGAATTTCATCAGCCATCATCCAATCTGATTCAGTATAGTTATTAATACGTTCTGTAATCTCTTCCCAGTTTGAAAGTAGCAATCTTGTAATAGGGCGATATAATTCAATGCCGAAATACTCGATTAAACCAACAATCTTTTCCATATTTTCTAGGCTAACATTACATTCATTTTTTTTATTTTCAGATTCTACATATTCAAGTAAGAATTCCCGGTTATATTTATTTGTCACCTTGAATCATTCCTTTATTAAATAGTGCATTAGCAAATTCTTTCGCATTAAATGGACGCAAGTCATCCATGCCTTCGCCAACGCCAATCCAGCGCACTGGTACGCCTAATTCCTCTTTAATAGAGATAACTACGCCACCTTTTGCTGTGCCATCAAGCTTAGTCACAACAATACCATTTACTGGTACTGCTTGACCAAATAATTTAGCTTGGCTTACTGCATTTTGACCTGTAGTACCGTCTAAGACGAGCAATGTTTGATGTGGAGCCCCTTCTACGTGGTTATTCGCTACGCGACCCATCTTTTTAAGTTCTTCCATAAGATTAACTTTAGTGTGTAGACGACCTGCAGTATCTACAATAACGAGGTCTGCATTACGAGCTTTAGCCGCTTCCATTGCATCGTATACAACAGCTGCAGGATCTGCGCCCTCTTTATGTTTAACGATAGGCACACCTACGCGATCTGCCCAAATAGATAATTGGTCAGCTGCAGCGGCACGGAATGTATCGCCTGCAGCGATAATAACCTTTTTACCTTCTTTAGTGTAGTAATTAGCCAATTTAGCGATAGTCGTAGTTTTACCAACGCCGTTTACACCAACTACTAAGATAACCTCTGGATGGTGAAGTGTAATTTCGTCCTCTTGGTCAACGAGCATTTCTGTAATGCGGTCTTCCATGAATGGCATTACATCACCAGTATTGTTGATAATACCTTCTGTTACACCACGACGAATTTCTTTCATCAAGTATTCTGTCGTTTTAGGACCAAGGTCGCTAGTAAGCATAACTGCTTCTAAATCATCTAAGAAATCATCATCAATTTCTGCATAACCAATGATAACTGTCTCTACATTTTTTACAAAGGACTTACGAGTTTTTTCTAAGCCCTCTTTAATTTTATTAAAGAATCCAAATGCCATTATGCTAGATCCTCCTTCACATCTTCAAATGCTACTGTTAATAATCGCGATACGCCCCGTTCAACCATGGTCACCCCTTGTAAAACTTCGGCAGCTTCCATCGTCTTTTTACGATGCGATACTACGATAAATTGTGTTTCTTTATTTACCCGATTTAAGTAAGAACTAAATCGTTCTACATTGGCTTCATCAAGAGCTGCGTCAACTTCGTCAAGCACGCAGAACGGCGCAGGACGATAGTCTAGGAACGAGAACAATAAAGCAATAACCGTAAGGGCACGCTCACCACCGGATAACAAGGTCAATTGTTGACGCTTCTTCCCTGGCGGCTGAATATAGAAATCGATACCACCAGTTAAGATATTATCTGGATCAGTCAATACAATTTGCGCCGTACCACCGCCAAATAGTTGGCTAAATACCTCTTGGAATCTACGACCTACTACATCTAATACATCGTATAACTGTGTACTCATAGCCTTGTCCATTTCAGCAATAACCGCTTGCAATTGCTCTTTCGCTGTATCTAAATCTGCTAACTGTGTGGTTAAGAAATCATAACGCTCTTTAGTTTCTTCATATTCTTCAACAGCGTTCGGATTGACTGGGCCTAGTTCGGCAATTTCTGCCATCAAGCGGGCCTGCTCATCCTTCCAATCGTTTACAGAACCTTCAATGCGAAGAGCCTGCGCATCTTCTAAGGTAAAGCCTAACTCTTGTAGTTCTTCTACAAAGCGCTCACAATCCATGCGATGACGTGTAATCTTACCTTCCATATCGACGAGTCGACCTTGAACGACTTTATATCGTTGGTTCAATCGATCTTGCTCACCGAGGATAGATTCCATCTCTTCACGTCCTGTAGATGTTTTATCATAAGCCTCATCGCGAAGTGCACGCAATCGTTCAACCTCCGCTGTGGCAGAAGCCAATTCTCGGTCTGCCAATTCTTTAGCCTTTGGTAGCTCCACTTCACAGCGCTCTGTAGTGCTAATCAGCAAATTACGTAACGGTGTTAGTCGCTCTACAATGTTAGCAATGGATTGATTACGTTGTTCTCGCTGAGCTTCACGTTCCTTAATGGTTTGTCGCAACGTATCACAGGTGAGGCGTGCCTCTGTGAAAGCTTCATAAGCCTCTTGCTGTACCTTTTGTAATACAGTTAAACGCTCCATTAAGGCCCCTTGATTACCATCTACACCGTGGTCTTCTTGCAAAGAAGCCAATGCTATTTCTTGATCTTTCAAGTTAGCCGTTGTACTAGCTAAATCAATATCGATTTGTAATAAACGTTGCTCTTCTTCAGAAAGGACACGTTTCTTACGATCCATTTGATTTTGAATATTTTCTACCTTTGTTTCGCTAGCCACATACAGTAAGTTCGTATGTTGGTAGCTTTCATCAAGGGCACCTCGTTCTTTTTCAGCTTCCTCAACCCGTTTTTCAAGATTTTCCAAGCTAGCTGATAAGGAACGAATTTGTTCTTCAATTTGCAATAGCTCTTGTTCAAGGCTAACCGCCTCTTCTTTACGGCTCAATACAGAGGCACGCTTACGCTTTGTAGCACCACCAGTTAAAGAGCCACCAGGTTGGAACTGTTCCCCTGTAAGCGTAACGATACGCAATTGTTGATTATATTTTTTTTGCAGACCAATAGCATCATCCATGGAGGATACTACCAAGGTGCGCCCCAATAAGTATTGGAAAATATGAGCGTATGTATTATCAAAGGAAATACAATCAACAGCAGTGCCGATTACACAACTTTCATGTAAAGCCGGTGTATCATAGGGTTTTCCTTTTACAGAATCCATCGGCAAGAAGGTTACGCGGCCACCTTGGATAGATTTCAAATAATTGACACCCTCCGCAGCAGCCCGAGCAGTAGTGGTCACAACGTGGTTAACACTACCACCTAATGCCGTTTCAATAGCCGTAGTATATTTATCTTCTACCGTAAAGAGATCACCAACAGCACCTGTAATCTGTTCGCGCCAAGATCCTTTACCATTTAGGATATTCTTAGTACCTTCTAAATAGCCTTCATGTTGTTCTTCCCATTGTGCTAATAGTTCGATACGACCTTTAACACGTTGCTCTTGGGTACGTAATTTTTGTAATTCTTTGCGCTCTTCACGAGCTTGTAAGGCTGCTTCTTTACCGCCATCAACGAGGGCTTGTCGTTGTGCAGAAATAGCATTAAACTGTTGGCCTAATGTGTCAAATTCACCGCGAGCTGCTTGTAATTCACTATCTACGTGACCTATTTCAGCCTTTAAAACCTCACATTGTTTTGTAGACTCTTCCTTACGAGCTTCTAAGCTACGAATACTAGCCTTTGCTGTTTCAATAGCACTCACAAGTTCTAATTGATGTTGTTCAAAGGCTTCTCGATTAGACTGCAAGGACTGGAACTTAGCTTGCTCAGCACTTACATCTTCAACAGCTTTTTTATAATTAGATTCTAACTCTTCAAGCTTAGACTCTTTTTCTACTAATTGAGCACTTTCATCTTGAATCAACTGATTTAAAATGCGCAATTGTTGTTCTTCGCCCTTTTGCGTAGCTTCTAATTCGCTAATACGCATAGATGTTTCATCTAATTCACGGTGAGCTGTCTTCAACTGCTCGTCTAACAGACGTAAATGACCTGCTAAACGTTCTTCATCACGTTGCTTTTCCGTATACTGAGCTTCCCACAACTTGAGCTGTTCTTGCTCTTTTGTTGATGCGGATTGCAAGGTATGACGACGAGCTTCCAATTTAGACAATTCAGTTTGAAGCTCAATCTCTTCATCCTTAAAGGCGATATTATCGTTTTCAAAACGCGTTAAGAGCCGGTCTGATGTCTTGTAATTATGAAAGCCTAATGCTCCATCATAGTCGCGCTTTGTACGACTTAGGGTCATATATTTTTTAGTCTTTTCCGCCTTTTCAGACAAAGGTCCAAGTTGTTCTTCAATAGTAGCCATAACGTCGCGTACGCGTTCCATGTTGCGGTCTGTACTAGCAATACGACGCAATGCATCTTCTTTATTGATTTTAAAGCGAGAAATACCTGCTACATCTTCAAAGATCAATCGGCGTTCTTCAGGCTTAGAGTTCAAAATGGCATCAATGCGGTTCTGACCAATAATAGCCATTGAATCTTTCCCCAGGCCTGTATCAGCTAATAGAAGGTGAATATCCTTTAAACGACAAGAGCGTTTATTGATAAGAAACTCACTTTCACCAGTACGATAAATACGGCGTGTAATAGCAACCTCAGCCATATCTACATCTAATTGTTGGTCACTATTGTCGAATACAAGCGTAACCTCAGCTGCACTCATTGGTTTACGTTTTTCCGTACCAGAGAAGATAATATCCTCTGCTTTTTGACCACGTAAGTTACGGACATTGGATTCCCCTAAAACCCATTTCATAGCATCCGTAATATTACTTTTACCACTTCCGTTAGGTCCAATAACGGCAGTCATTCCTGGCGAGAATTTTACAACCGTTTTATCTGCAAACGATTTAAAGCCCTTTAATTCTAACCGAAGTAATTGCATGACTGCCTCCTTTCTACTAACAACCCCGAATAATCATATCTTTTATTATAACATATATTGTAGGCCATCAATACAGCAACAAACAGTATTTCTCGTATTATCTTCACACCAATCTATGCTAAATTGAGGATACGTTTCTTGAAAATATAAAATATTGCGATTTTTGAGACCTCGCACCTTTGATGTACTGTTTCTAGGATAAGAAATTACAATCCTATGTTTCATCAAAATATCATCACCATCCGAATAAGATCTACATTTTACCTTATGGATATGGTAACAATCAAAATGAGAAAAATTGTAACCATTTTGCTTTCCTAATAAATTTTCTGAAGAAAGATGTTCATCAATACATCTTTCAATACGTTGTTTATATTGTTCATTTACAACGAGCTCACCCATAGCAGGTTCATAGGGACCTGCTACCAAGCTATTGCCTGAATCGAGCTCTTCCGTGCTTTGTAATCCTGTACGTATAACTTCAATATTATGCTGTTCAAACCATTCCTTTAAGAATGCACAATATTTAATAGCTTGCTCAGTACTTAATGGCTTATATTCACCAGATCTATATTGATCTGCTAGTTCCGTATTTTCTATAACAAGAACAGGATAGATTCGTACAAAATCTGGTTCTAGTTTAACTACAGCAATAGCGGTTTCTAAAATGGTTTCCCAAGTTTCACCTTTTAATCCTGGTAAAAGCTGAACACCTACAGTCATTCCATGTTGCTTTAATCGCGCAACAGCATCTACTACCTCTTGTGCTGTGTGACCGCGCTTAGCATCGACTAAAATACCATCATTCATAGATTGTACACCAAGCTCTACTGTTTTTACGCCATAGGATTGTAACAATGAGATAGCCTCATCCCCAACAGCATCAGGCCGTGTAGAGCAACGTATACCATCGATTATGTCCTGTTGTAACATCTCATAAGCTGGCGCTAATAAGGTATGTTGCAAATCTCGATGAATGGCTGTAAAAGAGCCTCCATAAAAGGCGACCTCCCAAAACTTATCATTTCGTTTTTCACCCACATAATCTGTAATCGTTTTTTTTATATAATCCGGTGTTAGGTGACTAATACCAGATTGGCCTGTTATACGGGATTGGTTACAAAATGTACATACATAAGGACACCCTACATGAGGTATAAAAAAAGGTATCATACCAAATGGTTTCATAGTCACTCTCCTTTCTTATATAAAATAAACTCAGCCAAAACCTTTTATATTAATATATCAATATCCATGTATTTATTCCTTATGATATGTAATTAATATATTAAGATATAAGGCTTTCGATACAACGATTATAAGATAAATATATTTACTATACTATATACTATTATACAGAAAAAAGCGCCATTAGGCGCTTTTCTATTTGGCCATTAACTTTTCTAACGTTAATTGAGCCGCATGTTGTTCTGCAATTTTTTTACTTTTACCAGAGCCGGCCTCGTAAGTAACACCATTGATTTCGACCACCATATGGAAGGTCTTAGCATGGTCGGGACCACTTTCACTGAGCAAACGATAGACGATATGTTTATCACCATCTCGTTGTACATATTCTTGTAACAAGGTTTTATAATCCTTGCCCCGTTTACCTTCTAAAGCTTGCTTGATATACGTAATAAGATGTTTTAAAACGAAGTTCATCGCCGTTTGGTAATCTGTAGAAATATAGATAGCACCGATGAGAGACTCAAAGGTATCCGCTAAAATAGAATTACGATTATTACCACCAGAAGCACATTCACCATGACCGAGCAATAAATATTGCCCCAATTGCAAAGAACGACTTACAGATGCTAAAGAATCCTCACACACTGTAGCGGCCTTAATTTTCGTCAAATTACCCTCGGCCATGTCTGGATATGTCTTAAATAGGTATTCCCCAATAATAAGATCTAAAACAGCATCGCCTAAAAACTCTAATCGCTGATTGTGATTAATATGCTTTGATTTATGTTCATTCGCATAAGATGTATGTGTAAAAGCACAATCTAAAATGGATATATCTGACACAGGTATGTCTAAACGAGCAACAAGCCCATGAAGAGATTCTTCACGAGCTTGTGTCATCTTACTCTTATGCGCTTCAACAGCTACCATTAGCCTTCATAACGGCGTACGCAAAGTGTACCGTTATGACCACCAAAACCGAAAGAGTTGGAAAGAGCACATTTAACTTGAAGGTCACGTGCACCTTCGCGAACATAGTCAAGATCCAAACCTTCATCAGGGTTGTCACAGTTGATTGTAGGATGAACTTTGCCAGTTTCGATAGCCATCGCCATAACGATAGTTTCGATAGCACCAGCAGCACCTAACAAGTGACCTGTCATGGATTTTGTAGAGTTAACAGCGATGTCTTTAGCATGATCGCCGAATAATTCTTTAATAGCCAATGTTTCATTTTTGTCATTAAGGCCAGTAGATGTACCATGAGCATTGATGTAGTTAACGTCTTTAGGATCGATACCTGCATCTTTAATTGCTAATTCCATACATTTACGAGCTTGTACACCACCTGGAGCTGGTGCAGTAATGTGGTAAGCATCGCCATTAGTACCATAACCTACAACTTCAGCGTAGATATGAGCACCACGAGCTTTTGCGTGTTCTAATTCTTCAAGAACAACGATACCAGAACCTTCACCCATTACGAAACCATCGCGATCGCGGTCAAATGGACGAGATGCTTTTGTTGGTTCGTCATTGCGTGTAGACATAGCTTTCATAGCTGCGAAACCAGCTACAGCTGCAGGAGATACAGCCGCTTCAGTACCACCGGCAAACATGATATCAGCATCACCACGTTGGATGATACGGAAAGCATCGCCAATAGCATTTGTACCAGAAGTACAAGCTGTTACGTCTGTAATAACAGGACCTTTAAGGCCAAGACGGATGGATACACGTGCAGATGTCATATTGGCAATCATCATAGGAACTGCAAATGGACTTACACGACCAGGACCTTTTTCGAATAATGTTTCATATACTTCATGGATAGAGTCGATACCGCCAATACCAGTACCAACTACAGTACCACAACGATCTAAATCTTGTTTATCTAAATCAAGATCCGCATCTTCACAAGCAAGAACAGCAGCACCGATAGCCAATTCTACAGAACGGTCCATACGACGCGCTTCTTTCTTGTCTACGCCATAGTTTGTAACATCAAAATCTTTTACTTCACCAGCAATACGCGTTGCATATTCAGATGCATCAAAGCGTGTAATTGGCCCAATACCAGATTGACCTGCCAATAACGCATTGTAAAAGTTCTCTTTACCGATACCTACAGGAGTCACTGCCCCTAAGCCAGTAATTACTACACGTTTTTCCAATTATTCCACCTCTTATAGCTATACAGCCCTTTTAAATTAATCAATCTCTGCTACTTGCTGTTTTAGTTGAGCAAAGATATCTTTAACTGGCATAATCTTGTCGACTTTTCTCATATTATTGCCAGAGAACACCAAACCTGTTTCCACATCACCTTGTTGTGCACGAGAAAGAGCACGGATGATACAGAATTTATGGGAACAATGTTTCAAACAGTTATCACACACCGTTGGAGGTGCTACAGTACCATCTAATACAGATTCAGCAAATTTATTTTTAATTGCTTGTCCAGGCAAACCTACAGGACTTTGAATCAATACAATATCCTCAGGATTAGTAGCCCGTACATACATTTTTTTCAATTCGTCAGATGCATTACATTCATCAGAAGCAGCAAAACGGCTACCCATTTGAACGCCACTAGCACCTAATTTCAACATTTCTACGATGTCACGACCATCAAGAACACCACCAGCACCAATAACTGGAATGTTTTTAACAGCAGCTACAACCTCTGGAACGATTTCTCGAGCGGAACGATCCGTCCCCAAGTGGCCACCAGCTTCGCAACCTTCTACGATTACTGCTGCTGCACCTAAACCTTCAGAAATGCGAGCTAATTTTGCGGACGAAACAATTGGTACAATAGGAGTACCAGACTCTTTGCCCATTGCGAACATATCTCTTGAAAAACCAGCACCTGCTACTACAAGATCAATGCCCTCTTCGATGGCAGTTTTAACTAAGCCAGCAAATTGTGTTGCGGCTACCATCGCATTTATACCAATAATACCCGTAGGTGATAATTTTCTAGCTAATT
>OGEJ01000270.1_pt1 | contig 24877 bp, 28 predicted proteins | sample 1570701 | NCBI WGS metagenome assembly OGEJ01 (sample SAMEA2582140, study PRJEB24529) | metagenome | biome: Human gut stool | place: China | collected 2011
AAAGCCAGCGCCTTGAGACGCTGGCTGTTCTTAACGGCTTATAGCCGTGGAGCAATTTATTCAAATTTGCTCCAGCTACTTATACGCTTACCACTATTATCACATTCTCCGGATGCAAGATAACCAAATTGACCATTATCTCGAACTTGACGTAACCATACATATCCATCATGTTTAGAAAATGCATCATATTTTACTACATCTCCGGGATTTAAAGTAGCAATCAAATCACTATCAGTTTTAGCACCCCAACGAAGATTAATACTTTCAGATAAGAAATCATCAAAGTCATCTGATTTAAAGGTTATAGACTCTCCTTCTTGAGAGTAACTAGCCATACCTTCATTTTTTAGACGGTTATACCTACGCACACAGACTTCAAGCACAATATAATCTAGTTCTTGTGGAAATTCCTTTCCAGCATTCAAACCTAGCTTAAATCGTAAAGCCTTAGTCGTATTTTTGATGATCAGGTTTAGCAATCCATCCTGGTCTGTTGTTTCTAACTGGAGCATAGTTTTTAAATCTTGTAACTCGATTACACTATCCACTAGCTCCACCTCCTATTAAGCACCACCTGCAGCAGTAGCTGTTTGATTTGTTGGAATATCTGCAGATAAGCTCACAAATAAACCGTCTTCCATTGACTTTCTAATAAAGATGTCGTGGTAAAGACGGTTTTGGTAGAGATATACATCACCTTGAGAGTGTTCTCCTGGTGCAAACATAAATACAGCATTTTCCTTAACCACAGGAATTACTGCTTGCTTAACAACAAATAAATAATTAATATCAACTGCATTAGATTGTGGCTTAGCACCTTCAGCTAAGTTGTATGAAGTCTTTAAGCGGTCAGAATCTTGTACTTCAACAAGCTTAACTCCATCAATATCAGTTACTCGTGATTCTAGTGATGTTTGGCCAACATTTTGGTTAGTGATGTTGCGAGTAAATTCTGTTGAACGTTCTAGTAAATCTAACGTTGCAGAAGATACAAAACCAACAATATTAGCTGAACCATACTTACGCAATGGTAAGATTGCAGCTTTTAGTTTAGAGTATACGTTAGATGTTGTTAATTTAGTTTTGTCAGTATTACCTTTTTTATTAGCAGCTTGAGCCATTACTGCAAAACGGTAACTGTCAACTTCAGGTTGAACTTCATCTTCAATAAAGACACGTGAAACATTAGCCATAGACAGTTCTTGATTAGTTTCATCAATATCTTGACGATCAACAGAAAATTCAATGTCACGATCTTGTGTCATTGTGTAAACTGTCTTACTATCTTTAATCTCACCGGAATTCCAGCCCTTGCCACGTGAGTGTGGTTTAAATCCAGAAACAGTAATATCACGTAAAGTAAATGACTTACCACCATTCATAAAAGAAACATCTGGTGTTCCTAAAACAGTAGTAACTAATCTTTTGTTGATTTTATGGTCAAGGGTTGCACCCATATTATCTTTTGTCACATAATTAAATGTAGCCATAAGTTATTATCCTCCTATTGTTTAAGTCCTAGTGCATTAGCAAAATCATCTTTTGCACTCTGTTTAGTTTGTCGTTTAGGTGTCTTACCAGTGAGTAATTCAGCACGAACTTGGTTAGCAATTTGTTCTCCAAAAGATACTAAAGCATTAACATTAGCATAGGTCTTTTCATTATCAGAACTTACTACCATGTTTAAAACATCAGTAGAAACATCTAAGCCTTGTTCTTTTAAAACGTCACTTGTTTCACTTAAAGCTTTAGTACGAGCTAATTCAGCACGTAAGCTTGTAAGTTCTTTATCCTTAGCATCTTGTTCTTTTTTAGCCTTATCTTCTTCAGATAACTTTTTAACCGTCTTTTTGCCTGATTTATATGCTTCAAGTTCAGCTTTGGTATTAGCTAGTTCCTCTTCTAAGTCATGTTTATCACTAGTTAATTTACCTAAACGTTTTTGAAGTTTTTCGACTGTTTTAGCAGCTTTATCTTCCTCGACTTTGCCGGCATTATCTTGGTTTTCTACTTCTTCATTAGTCTTTTCAACTTCTACATCTTGATTTTCGTTATCCATTACGAAAACTCCTTTCTCGCATTTAATAAAGCCTTGGGAGGCTACTCAGTTGTTCTTTAACGCCTGCAAACAGGAAAAAGGCATAAAAAAAGACGGCTATTGCTAGTCGTCCAATACTAATATTCATAATTCTTCCAAAATAAAAAGGCACCCACAATTTTTATTGTGAATGCTTTACTAAACAATAACATTTGAAAGATTTGCAAATAACTCACCATAAGTTTTATTTTTTTTAATACATTCTTGTAATTCCTCCACCTTTGGATTATAGAACCCAAATGGAGGATAGTGTCCAAATTTAATAGCATAGTCTGTTATTGCATCAATCATTCCTTCAGTAAAATTTTCCCCGTAGAAAAAATCTCTAGTATCTTGCTTTAATTCTTCTCTTAAAATGTTATCCATTAGCAATATCCTCCACTACTTTTAAATATTCCTTATAAGCATTCGGAAACATTTTTTTGATTTGCAACAGCGATTCTGGATTATTAATCATAGCACTAGTTGTTTCTGCAAAAAATTCAACAGCTTGCATTTTATACTTAGTCCAATATTCAGTAGTATGTCCGTATCCAGGATTTATTTCTCCCTTATTTACACCATTAATTATATCAGAAACATTCATCTGTGTAACCCAATTTACATTCTTCCCTTTTCTTACTATTTCCATAAGTTTTATATCTTTCATGATTTCAATCTGATCTGAAGTAAAATTCCCTAGTTCATCTCTTGCTAATGTTAGTTTACGTGAATTTAAACTTAATAAAATTTTGCTTTTTTGATTAGTTTTATCCATATATAATTCACTGAATTTAGTCTCACCTAAAAGCCTTTGAGTTGCTGCTATAGATTCTTTAAGTGTGATGGAATCTCTTAAATTTTCATAATCATTAAACAAAGCGCTTCTAATTTTTGAATTTTTAGAAAAATACTTATGATTACCGTAAAAATAATCAATTGCATGTGCGAACTCATGAAAAAAGATGTCATATTTTTTGTAGCCTTCGCTTTTACCCATAAACTGATCTGGAACAAAATTAATTCTTTTTGTTAGATAATAAAAACCTTAAGTATTATTATTATCGAAAGTTATCCATCTTATAAATCCAGCATACTTATGGAACATCTTTCGAATGTCTTCTGGTGCCTGATTTAGAATTCGTTTAATTTCTTTTATATCTTTTTCACTAATTCCATTCATCGAATCAAGCATGTCATTAAATGACTTATTGCTATATGGCGCCCTAGCAATTGTTACTTTTTCATCCACCCAATAAGCACCAACCGCACACCTGCAATTAGGATGAACAGGAATTGTAGGAACATCTTTAACCTTATAAATTCCCTTACCCCAACCATTATCTTGATTACCTATCAATGCACAATCATGACAAGCACTAGGTTCTTTATACCACTTGCAGAAATCATATCCATTACGTTTCAAACTATTCATTGTAATTTCAGTTTGAACTCATGCTGCTTCTATTCTAGCAATTCGTTGAGTTGCATAGGTTACATATTTGGTTCATATCCATGTACGTTAAAAAAATAGCGACAAAAACATCGCTGTCTTGCCACTATTCCCAACTATTTAAATAAATTAAGTTTTGCGATTCTATCAACTGCTTCTTCTAAGCGTTCTGGTTCAATTAATAAACCAATTCGTACATAACCTTCTCCATATTCGCCAAAACCATTCCCAGGAGCTACTGCTACTCCAGCTTCATTCAAAAGTAAATCTGCAAATTCTTCACTACTATATCCCTTTGGTACTTCCATCCAAGCGTAGAAAGTTCCCTTAGGTACAAAAGCTTTCCATCCGATTTTTTCAGCAGCTTGGATGAACGCATTTCTTCTAGTTTCGTAACGATCTACAATCTTATTGATCTCGGCATCGCGTTCTGGAGCTTTCAAAGCATCAATTCCTGCATATTGTAGAGCTGGAAAGATACTTACAAATAAATGATCTTGGATAAGATTTAAAGCATCAATAATATCAGCATTTCCTACCGCAAAAGCAACTCGCCAACCTGCCATGTTAAAAGTCTTAGAGAAGGTATAAAATTCGATACCAACATCCTTAGCTCCTGGAATCTCCATAAAACTTAATGGTCGCTCTCCATCAAAACCAATTGCACCATATGCAAAATCGCTGATGATACCTACTTCATATTTCTTTGCCCAAGCAACTAATTCTTCGTAAAATTCTCGAGTTGCGGTCGCACCCGTTGGATTATTAGGGTAGTTAATATAGAAGAATTTAGCCTTTCTAGCAAGTTCTTCAGGAATAGATTTCAAATCTGGTAAGAAATTATTCTCTTTCAAAAGCGGAACTTTCTCAAAAGTAACCTGTCCAAGTGTAGCTCCAGACCAATAATCTGGATAACCAGGATCAGGTAATAAAAATACATCGCCAGGATTCATCAATGCTAGTGGTAGTTCGACTAAGCCAGTTTTAGATCCACCAAGAACTGCGACTTCTTTTTCTGGGTCGAATGTAGTTTGATACTTTTCTTGATAGAAGTCTGCCACAGTTTGTTTAAATTCTGGCTGTCCACGAAACAATGAGTACTTGTGACTTTGCGGACTAGCTACCCATTTTTGTGTGCTCTTGACGATATATTCAGGAGTTTGTTTATCAGGATTACCTTGTCCTAGATTGATAACATCTACTCCTTCTGCAATTTTTTTGTTAACTTTGATTACCAAATTAGCAAAGAATTGCTTTGGTAGATTCTTTAGAATTTCGGATTTCTCAAATTCCATCGTCTTTCCTCGCTTTCTTAGTCGTATAATTCTGGTCTACGATCTTCAAATACATGAATTTGTTGAGTGAATTTTTCCATTTCGGATGTATCTAAATCATAAACTGTCAATGTTTCTTGATCACCACTATCACTTAAAACTTCACCTAAAGGATTAATTATCAGTGAATGACCGTTAAATTTATTATCAGGATTATCACCCACTCGATTAACCGCAACAACATAAGTTTGATTTTCAATCGCCCTTGCAACTAACAAGGCTTTCCATTGCTCAATTCTAGTTTGAGGCCATTGAGCCACGACATAGATTACACTCAATTTTTCTTTGGCAACTGTTCGCAACCATTCTGGAAATCGAATGTCATAACAGATAAAAGATGCACTCTTCACACCAGCTAATTCAAAAACATTTTTTTGATTACCAGCAGCTAAATACTTATCTTCATCCATCAATCTAAACAAATGGACTTTACGATATTCACTAATGAACTTGCCTTGTTTATCAACAATATAAGTTGTATTGTAAAACTGTTCATGTTCTTTAATCGCGACTGATCCACCAACAATGTTAATCTTATATTCTTGTGCTTTAGCTTGTAAAAATTCCTTAGTTTGCCGACCTTCAACATCTGCGATTTCTTCTAACCTTGCTAGGTCATAACCTGTATTCCACAATTCTGGCAAAACAACTACATCCGCCTTAGCTTGTGCTGCCTTGCTTAAATATTGATCAACCTTTTTGTAATTTTCTTCAGGTTTCCCATGTTCAACAGGAATTTGTGCCAATGCAATCCTTAATGTCATGCAATCACCTCTTATTCAAGTAATTATGATAATTTAATTATACTCTATCATTTTTAAACGAAAAATACGAATAAAAAATAAGGATCAAGACTTACATATCTTAATCCTTATTTTCATTATTTGTCTAATCTATCTAAAATTTCTTTAGCCACTTCATGATTAGTATACATCCAGAAAATGTGACCCAATACTTCTGACAAGTGTTCTTCTAAAGGTTGACGTTTAGCACTTGGAATAGTCTTCATAGCTGGCATAATTACCAAGTGGAAAGCAATCCACATAGCTACACCAAATGGAATACCTTGCTTCTTAGTTAACCAATTCATTTTCTTTTCCAACGCTAATGCATATGTTGTCGCAAAAGTTACTGAAAATCCGAAGTGAATTAGAAAACTAGCCCATGGCATTCTATGACCAGAATATTTATAAGTTGATTGTGTTATCTCTGCCGGTACTCCCAATTGTTGTAAGAAAGTTTGTGGAGGATTAACTTCATCACGTTCAGGAGTTCTAGGTGGCATAATGTTTTCCCAACCTAATTTAACTAAACCAGAAATAATCCCCGATGCAGTTCCAGCAATTAAAACATTTTTTAGACTTTTGTTCACAAAAATCACCCCTCTTTGAATTGCTACTAGTGTATCCCTAAAGCTAACTTAGCGTATCGACTTAAACGGTCTGTCGTCCACATTGGCTCCCATACAAATTCAACATCTACGTTCTTTATCTCTGGAATATCTCTCAAAGCTCTTGTAACCATATCTGCCAAAATGTTAGTAAGTGGGCAACCCATTGTAGTCAATGTCATTTCTACCAAACAAATGCCATCTTCATCTAAGTCAACGTTGTAAATTAATCCTAAGTTAACAATATCTATATTCAATTCGGGATCAACCACTGTTGTTAGCTTCTCTATTATATCATCTCTGACCTCTTTATTACTTCTCATACGACTTGGTCCTTTCCTATAGATTTTTACCAAAAATACGCATTCTAATTTCTTGTCCAGTTGGAGTTCCTGCCAAACCACCAATTCCAGTTTCTCGTAGTGACTCTGGCATATTTTTACCGACCTTGTCCATCGCACTAATTACCTCATCTGCTGGAATCATACTTTCACAACCAGCAAGAGCCATGTCAGCAGATATTAAAGCGTTACTAGCTCCAATGGCATTACGATTAATACAAGGCACTTCTACTAAACCTGCAATAGGATCACATACCAAACCTAATAAATTACTAATTGCAATCGCCATTGCATTAGCACTCTGTTTAGGAGTCCCGCCTGCTACTTCTACAGCCGCAGCTGCTCCCATTCCAGAAGCACTACCTACTTCAGCTTGGCAACCACCTGTGGCACCTGCAATGCAAGCATTGTTAGCAATAACCATTCCAAATCCACCAGCAGTAAATAAAAATCTCACCAATTGTTCTTCATCTAATTCCAACCTCTTTTCAAGAGTAAATAACACTCCTGGAAGAGTACCTGAAGATCCGGCTGTTGGAGTCGCACACACAACTCCCATTGCTGCATTAACTTCATTTGTAGCAATAGCCGATTGTACTGCTGACATTATCATATCCCCAGATAGCGTTTTGCGAGACTTGCGATAGTCTTTTATCTTTACAGCATCGCCACCAGTTAATCCGGTTTTAGAATATACTCCAATACCATGTGCACCTCGACTGACTGCTAATCGCATTGTATCTAAATTATGTTTCATCTTTCTCCATACATCATTTCTGGAAACATTCATATCCTTACACTCAGCTTGAATAACTAATTCAGATATTGGTAAGTTCTTACTCGTAGCATCGCTAACTAACTCTTCTATACTTACATACATTTTATTTTCCTCTTATAAACAAATGATATTTTCATATTTATTAACAAAAAAGCCTCTTATACCCTCTTGCAGTTGTTGTTTCAAATCAAATTCATATATCGTGTACTCATCATTTTTTAAAACTTGTTTCTTGTCAAACGGAGCTAATCTCTTCAAGTCTTCAACAAGTGATGAGCCATCATCTTTTTTAGCATTAGTAGTTACATAGAGTACAATCGATAATGGCCCGGTTGGTTCTATATCTATTCCATGAAGTTTTATATTACGGATTTCTATTGTCCCACCACCAATGGAGCAACCTGAAATTTGAACTTTCTTTTCTTCATTGATTAAATCCAGAATTGCAGTATTAGGATGGTAAATTGGACTTTCGCCACTCTCCTCTACAAATCTAATATCTACTCCTTGTTCTCTAGCAATTTGTCTAGAATTAGGAACTCGTGGATCTGATGCGTCAAATCCTAAAACTCCTGCTGCAATTGCATAATCTGTTCCATGACCGCGATGTGTCTTAGCAAATGAGCCATAGTAATGTACAACTACCCTTTTAGGAATGCCACCAAATAAATCATTGGCTGCCCTCCCAATTGCAACCGCACCGGCAGTATGAGAACTTGAAGGACCTATCATTATTGGTCCAATAATATCAAAAACACTTCTATATAAATTACTCAAACCGAGTACCTGCTTTCACTAGGATATCTTCTACACTATTATAGCACACCACATAAGCTGTAACTTTTAATTATTTTTATGATAATAAAATAAAGAATAGTTTCTTCCTATTTAAATAAAAAATTGCCGATAACTTTTGTTTAAAAATTACCAGCAATTTTCATATTCTAATTATAATTATTTTTTAGTGTATTCCACATCAATAGTTTTAGCTGTTAATCCTGTTACATCCTTTCTGTATTGTGGTGTAACTAGACCCACAAGGTAACTTACTACAAATGAAGTCAAGAAAGATACACTACTTGTAATGAATGGAGAAATATTCAAGGATTGTACGTAGTATGTTAAACCAGCTGCAACAATCAAAGCAATTACAGCACTAACAGTATTTGCTTTTTCTGTAAAAATACCTGCAGCGAAAATACCTGCAATAGGAACACCAAATAACCCAGTTACTGCTAAGAATAAGTTCCATGTTTCTGAAGTATTGCCAACTAATAAGTAAATAGCAACTGCTAAACTAAATAAACCAGAAATTACGATAATCCAACGAGCTAAAGCAACATCACTAATATTCTTAAATTTATCATTAAAGAATCTTTGTTTAAAGTCAACAATACCACAAGAAGAAATAGCATTTAAACTAGAAGCAATAGTTGATTGAGCAGCAGCAAAGATAGCAGCAATAACTAGTCCAGCAATACCTGCAGGAAGTTTAGTTACAATAAAGTATGGTACAACTGCACTTGTGTTAAATCCTTTTGGTAGCACTGCTGCGTGGTTGTAAAAACTAAACAGAACTGTACCCATTCCGTAGAAAATAGGAATTGTGATAAATGCTAAGATACCATTTGTCCAAAGAGATTTCTTTGTTTCTTCCATTGTTGCTGTGGTTTGATAACGTTGCACAACATCTTGACTACCAGTATATTGATATAAACTATTAAAGAATTGACCTGCAAAAATCAAAGGTAAAAACTTAGATAAATCACTTACTTTCATATCAAATCCAGAAATTAATTTATGATGTGTAATTGCATCAGAAGTTACAGTAGCCCAACCACCATCAATATAGTGAGCACCTAGAATGATAACTAATAATGCACCACCTAGTAACAAAATACCTTGGATAACATCTGACCAAATAACACCTTCAATACCACCTAGGAATGTATAAATGATACATAGTCCGCCTACGAATAATGCAATAATAATTGGATTAATATCCGAAACAGATGTAATTGCGATGATAGGTAAGTAAATAACAATAGCTACTCGAGCAATATGATAAAGCATAAATAGTAAACTACCTAAAATTCGCATTACCGGACCAAATCTTTCTTCTAAGTATCCATAAGCTGTTGGAACTTTTAATTTTCTAAAGAATGGAACATAGTACTTAACTAAAATTGGAATGATAGCAATAATTGCTAAATTACCAATTGAATATGCCCAATCATTTAAGAAAGCTTGTTCAGGTGTAGACATAAAAGTGATAGCACTTAAAGTTGTAGCATAAATGCTAAATCCTGCAGCCCAAGCTGGAATTTTACCTTCAGCTGTGAAAAATGAATCTGTATTCTTACTTGCTTTTTTAGTAAAATAAGCTCCGACTGCTAACATTGCTAGCAAATATAAAACTAGGACAATCCAATTAAGAGTACCAAAACCGACTTTTTCCATTTCGTTTCACCTCATAATATTAATTAATTTGATTTTTTGCGTAAACTTCTTCTCTTTCTGTTCTTTGTATATAGAATTTTAAAATTAGTGGAGCAATCAAAGTTGTGATTACGGTTACAATTATCATGGCAGTATAATGATTTTGATCAACAACATGTGCATTCAGAGCTACATTGGCTACAACTAGTGCCATTTCTCCACGTGATACCATTCCTGCTCCTACAATATTCGATTCATCCCAAGTTAATCCAAAAGCTTTTGCTCCAAGACCACATCCTATTTGTTTTCCCAAAATTGCTATAATAATTAGCAATATAATAAAGAAAATATCATTTTGCATTCCTTTAAAACTAATACTCAATCCAATACTTACAAAAAATACTGGTATAAAAACAGCATATCCTATAGGTTCAATCTTCAATGACAATTTCTCTTTAAATTTTGTTTCAGAAATCGCTAACCCTGCAAAATAAGCTCCCAAAACATCACTCATTCCCATAGACACAGCCAAAGCAGCAAAACCAAAGCATAAAATTATCGCTGCAGTTGTATCATTTTCGCTCGCATTTAACTTACTAAATATTTCTAAAAATTTAGGTACAAACCACTTTCCTAACAAGAATGCGATTACAAAAAATAGTATCTTAGGACCAATTAATTTTAATAATGCTATACCTGATGTTCCGCTACTTCCAACAAAACTAATACTCAAACCTAGTAAAATAACACAAATGATATCATCAGCTACTGCAGCACCTAAAATCATGGCCCCTTCTCTACTATTCATCCGGTTCATTTCTCTAAGTACTTGAACTGTAATACTTACTGAAGTTGCACTTAAAACCAGCCCTATAAATAATGCTGTTTCCCAAGAAAAGCCAAATACTAATGCACATAAAAGTGCTGCACTTCCTGTTGGAACAATTACACCTAGTATCGCAATTGTTACAGATGTTTTCCAATACTTCATCAGCATCTGTAAATTTCCTTCTAATCCTGCAATAAACATTAGAATGATTACTCCCAGCTCTGAAAAATAATGAACTAAATTAATCGGAGCTAAAATCCCAAGTACTGCAGGACCTGCAATAATTCCTACTAATAATTCTCCAATTACACTTGGAAAATTAAATACATTAGATAAATGGGCACCTATTTTTGTCAAAAGCAATATTATAAACAATTCAACGAGATACGTCATTGATAACACCTACCGTTTCATCAATACCTCTTCTACTTTCTCCATTTCATCAACTACTTTATCTTTATCAATTCCATATTCTAAAAATATTGGTATATTTTGATCTAATTCATTTAACATATACTTCCAATCTGTATTTCCATCATTTAACATCATCGTATTTTTATTTTTTATATCTTTTAAATGATATACAGAAATATTGTCTTTCAATTCATCAAAAGCAACATGTGGATTTTCATTTATCCAATACCAATTTCCAGAATCAAATGTATATCCTGATTTGATATGATTATCACTTAAATAATTTATTGCTTTTTTCATTTCTACTAAAGTTCCATTGGCATTAGGTTGATTTTCAATAGTTACATTTACAGATGTATTATTTAAAATATCATTTAATTTGTTAAAATTTGTATTCCTAATATCTATATGCCCTAAACTGTATTTTAAGTTAGAGATATTATACTTTTCAGCTATTAAAATCTTATTTTCGATATCTTGATTGAAACCTTCTTGATTAAACAATTCTTGCGGAACAGAATAAAATAACTTCCATCCATTTTCCTTACACAAATTAGCGATTTCTTCTAATTCTTCTTCAATTTTGCCTTCATTAAAAAACTCTCCACGCACTTCAATGCTATCTATCAATTTCTCTGGTAGACTTTTCAAGCATTCTAATTGGCTCTTACCTTTTTTTACTTCATTTTCGAAAATAGCTGTGTTTATAGATACATGCATTTATATCCAACCGCCTTTCTTAATATCATTCCTGTGCAGTGTTGTAATCGAAGGTAGCACTCTCTATTTATAAAACGTTTTCATTCAACAACGTCATTATATAAAAAGAAAATAAATATTTCAACACTTAAAAAAGATATTTATTTTCAAAATAAGGTGATAATTCTTTTATATCAGCATTTTATAAAAAGTAAATTTTTTTATTTTGATAAAAGTAAAAATATAATATCTGTAAAATAAAGAAAGCTAAGAATCACGTTAAATTAGTGTAATTCTTAGCTTTCATCTTTATTTACTTCTAAAAATTAAATTCTGGAAACCATATTTTAATTTCACGTTGCGCACTTTCTACACTATCTGATGTATGCACCACGTTTTGGATATGTTTATAAGGCCATTCTCGCCCATAATCTCCACGGATAGTTCCAAATTCAGCTTCTCCTGGATTTGTATTACCAGCCATTCGATGCATTGCTTTAGTAATATTTGTACCTGCCGCAACTATCCCCACAATTGGACCTGATTGCATGTAAGATAACATATCTGGAAAATATGGTTTGTCAACCTTATCATTGTAATGTTGTTTTAATTGATCCTCTGTAGCTGATACAACCTTTAAAGCTTCAATTTCATATCCTTTGCGCTCAATTCTAGTGATAATTTCACCTACATGATGACTTGAAACTCCATCTGGTTTAACTAAGATAAGTGTTCTTTCTTCTGCCAAATTTGTCACTTCTCTTTCTCTTCTCGTTAAATTTACCTATCATTACCTATAAGTATAATCTAACACTAATGAACACTCAACAAATTTTTTTATTTATATATTTACTAGCTCAGCAATTCCACCTAAAAGTTGTGCTTTATTTGCTAAATGACTAACCTTAATTTGTGTCTGTATCAATCCTTTAGGAACATGTTCTTCAAGATGTCTTTCTACTAAATCAACTAGATATTCTCCTTGTTTAGCAACTGCACCACCTAATAAGATAAGTTCAGGATCAAATAACAAAATAATTTCTGCTACACCTCGTGCTACTTCATCTCCCCAATCTTCAATAATCTTTTTAAATCTTTCATCACCAGCTTTAGCTTTTTCAAAAGCATCAATTACAGATGTATCAAATCTTTTCAAGTAAGCTTCTAAACTTAAAGTAGCTGCTCTTTTCTGATAGTCTGTTTTAGTATTTTTATCATAAAGAGCATAACCAATAGAATTAGCACCAGCATGAGCACCAGAAAATAATTTCCCTTCATAAAAATATGCACCACCTATACCAGTACCTAACGCTATACAATAAACATTGTCACTGCCTTTCGCACCACCAGCTAAACGTTCTCCTAATAAAGCAGCATCTACATCATTAACTACTGATACTGGTAATCCAGATAATTCTTCTAACTCCTTCTTTATAGGTGTTCCTATATATCCTGGGATTGTTGGACCAGCATATTGAATTTCACCATTTTTACCAACAATGCCAGCTGTACTAACACCAATTCCTAGCAAAGTGTAAGAATTCATCATTTCTTCAGTAATTTTCTTTAGGCTTTTTAAAATATGACCATCTTTATTTTCTAAAGTTGGACAACTACTACTTTCGATAATATTTAATTCAGGATCAATCAAGCCATATTTAATGGTAGTACCACCTACATCAAAACCTAAATAATATTTTTTCATTTGATTACCTTCTTTCTAAAGGAATTTATTATAACCGCTTTCAATATAGCATAAGATACTTTTTTTCTCAAATTAATTTTGTAAAAATAATTATCGCATTGATATAACAACGTTTATGTTTGATTATGATAATTATTATCTAAATATGTTGTTGAAATAATTTTTTTCGTATTGTATAGTATAAGCGAAGGTAGTTAAAGCGTTATCAAAAATGAATTGTGAGGTAATAGATTATGAAAAAACTTTATTCTGCTCTTATGACTGCATTTAACGAAGATGGTTCTGTTAACTTAGACGGCGTTCGTGAAATGGTTCGTTACAATATTGATGTAAATCATATCGATGGACTTTATGTAGGTGGTAGTACTGGTGAAACTTTCATGCTTAGTACAGAAGAAAAAAAGAGTATCTTCAAGGTTGCTTATGAAGAAGCTGCTGGCAAAACACATCTTATTGCTCAAGTAGGCTCTTTGAATTTAAATGAAGCAAAAGAATTAGCTAAATATGTGACTGATTTAGGTTACCCTATGATTTCTGCTGTTACACCTTTCTATTATAATTTCTCATTTGAACAAATTAAGAATTATTATAATTCAATTCTTGAAGGTGTAGATAATAAACTTATTATTTATTCTATTCCAGCCTTAACAGGTGTCGCATTATCTCTAGATCAATTTGCTGAATTGTTTGAAAATCCAAAAATTGTAGGTATTAAATATACTAATGCCGATTTCTATCTCCTAGAACGTGTTCGTAATCGTTTCCCAGATAAGTTAATTCTTTCAGGTTTTGACGAAATGTTATTACCTGCTCTTGCATTGGACGTTGATGGTGCAATTGGTTCAACATTTAACTTAAACGCTCCTCGTGTTAAAGAAGAAATTGCAGCTTTCGAGGCTGGAGATATAGAAAAAGCTCGTGAACTTCAAACATTAAGTAATGACTATATTACTGATCTTTTAAATAATGATTTATATCCTACTATTAAGTTAGTATTTGAAAAACTTGGGGTTCATGCTGGCTACTGCAAAGAACCTATGAGCAAACCAACTCCTGAAATGGAAGCTGGAGCTCAAAAGATTTACGAAAAATATTTCAAAGAATAGTAGAAATTGAGGTGAAGATTATGGAAAATACCTTTCTTGATCAAGTTCACGGAAAATTAATTATTTCTTGTCAGGCACTTGAAGGTGAACCTTTACATAGCTCTTTCATTATGGCACGTATGGCACGTGCAGCTAAAATGGCTGGCGCACCTGCAATTAGAGCTAATTCTATCGTTGACATTCAAGCTATTCAAGACGAGACTGGACTTCCAATTATTGGAATTATAAAAAAAGACTATCCAGATTCTGATGTATATATTACTCCAACTCTTAAAGAAATGCGTCAAGTTGCCGCTACTGGAGTTGAAGTTGTTGCTTGCCAAGTAACAGGACAAGCACGTCCTAATGGAGAAAAATTGGAAGAAATCATTCCTCAATTCCGCGAAGAATTTCCTAATACTCTTCTTATGGCTGATACTGGTGATCTCAATGATGTCAAAGAAGCTAATAGACTTGGTTTCGATATTATCGGTACGACTATGCATGGCTATACCCCTACTACTAAAGGTATGAATATTGCTGATAATGATTTTGAATATTTAAAAGAAGTTCTAAAAGTTGCTGAGCATCCAGTTATTGCTGAAGGTAAAATTGATCTCCCCCAAAAAGCTAAACGTGTTTTAGAATTAGGTGTACATGCCTTAGTAGTTGGTGGCGCGATTACTCGTCCACTAGAAATTGCAAATAAATTTATGGACGCAATTAAGTAAAAAATTGTGCTATACTTGAGATAAATTATATCAGGGGTGATGTTGATGAATTTGCTTAATAATATAGAAGCAATTTTCTCCACACTTTCTCGCCAAGAACGTAAAGTAGCTTTAAAAGTTCTTCAAAATCCTCAAGAAGTACAATCTATGAATATTACTAAATTAGCTAAAAAAGCGGGTGTTAGTAATGCTACTATCACTCGCTTTGTGCGTAGAATGGAATGTTCTGATTTTCATGATTTTAAATTAAAGCTCGCTATATCTGCTGCTAGCTCTCCTGAGGTTCCAGTTTCTTCTGAAAGCGATTCTATGGGAGATAAAGTTTACGAATTCTATCAAAAAGTACTTCAAGGTACTTGGAAGCAACTAGATACTGACACTATTCATAATATTGTCCATGCTATTACTAAAGCTCGTCGTGTCTACGTTTACGGTTTAGGAAGTTCAGGTTATACTGCACAAGAATTCACTCAACGACTAATTCGTATGGGAATTGCTGCTTTTTGTACAGTCGATAGCCATATGATGTTTATAGATAGTACTATTGTAAACTCTGATGATGTTATCATCGCCATTAGTCAATCTGGTAATACTGATGATGTAAATGTTGCTTGTTCTTTAGCCAAACAAAAAGGAACAAAAATTATCAGCATTACTGGATTTTATCAAAGTCCACTTATTGAGCTCTCTACCTGGAGTGCGGTTGTCAAAAATAGTAATTTTGTTGATAATACTCGCTTTATCAATTCTCAGTTAGCAATTGTGTATGTTATTGATATTATTACAATGGAACTTATGGAAAAATCCGAGTATAGTTCTACTATGAATAAGACCGTTGAGTTAATTATGGATCGAAAATTATCTAAATAAAAATAGGCACCAATTGAGTTTTCTCGGTTGGTGTTTTTTGAAAGAAGGAATCTTCTATGAAAATTGCAGTTGTTGGTGGAACTGGGTTAGTTGGCCAAGGAATATTACTGGAATTATCAAAAGATACAACTTTAGAGCTTCACTCTATTTCACGTAATGGCAAACGCCCTAATTCTATTGCTGGTGTTAATTATCATTCTTTTGACTTAGCACATGATACTAGTTGGCATTCTTTACTTCAAACATCTGACTGGGTTATTGATTGTGTAGGAATTCTTCTCCCTAATAAATCAAAAAATCAAACCTATGAAAATAGTAGCATTGAACCTGCTAAGTTAATCATTGATAGCATCGCTAATTTCGATAACAAGTTCTTGTTTATCTCTGCTAATTCAGCTCCATTCTTTTTAAATAATTATTTACATGCTAAAAGAACTGTTGAAAATTATGCTAGTAGAAAGTTGGGCAATCGTGCAATATCTGTCTATCCCGGATTAGTTTATTCTAAATTTCGAAGAAGCAACTATTATCTAGCTGTAATGTTAGACTTTTTATTAAAATTCAAACTATTTAGTTTTCTAAGAAAATATCGTCCAATTAGCAGGGAAAGATTTGCTAAAGAAATACGCTATATAATAGAAGAAAAAAGTAGTGAACTTACTTATAGAATTAAATAATACTAAAATTGTAATCATAAGTTAATTATCTGTAATTGTAATTTTAGTGTTTTTACAGAAAAAATTAAATCAATTCCTCACTAAATTAATTATCTTTTTTCCAATTACTCAACCTTGTTTTAATCATCATGTGTTAGAATGTTTCTTATCATTTTTAAAGGAGAATTTTTATGAATGATAAAAACAAAAAAATAGGCTTATTTAGCTTAATCATGATGATTTTTTCAAGTATCTTTGGTTTCGCTAATATGCCAGTTGCTTTTTTGCAAATGGGATATGCTAGTATCATCTGGTATATTTTTGCAGCCATCTTTTTCTTCTTACCAGTATCTATGATGCTTGCAGAATATGGCTCAACTTTTAAAGATGAGCAAGGTGGTATTTATGCTTGGCTAAGTAATACTATTGGTGAAAAACTTGCATTTATTGGAACTTTCATCTGGCTTTCTAGTTGGATAGTTTGGTTAATAAATATTTCATCAAAAGTATTCATTCCCTTCTCCGCCTTGTTATTTGGTAAAGATATGACCCAAACTTGGGCTTTTGGTCCTTTCAGTGCTACCCAAGTAGTCGGAATTTTAGCTATTCTTTGGATTATTTTCGTTACTTTCTTTGCAAGTCGTGGTGCAGATGTTATTTCAAAAGTTTCTAGTGTTGGTGGTGCTTTTGTAACTGGAATGATTTTTGTATTCTTAATTGCTACGTTCATTTCATTATTTGCAACTCACGGACATTTTGAACAACCAATCACTGCATCTGCATTTATCAAATCACCTAACCCTGCTTTTGCTAGCCCGGTTGCTACTTTATCTTTTGTCGTATATGCTATTTTTGCTTATGCCGGCATGGAATCTTTAGGTGGAATGATAGATAATATTGAAGAACCTGAAAAAACTTTCCCTAGAGGTTTGTTGATTTCTTCATTATTAATCGCAGTTGCTTACTCCTTCATGATTCTTTTATGGGGTATCAGCGTAAACTGGAAAGATGTCCTTTCTGGTGACTCTGTTAACCTAGGAAACATCACTTATGTTATGATGCAACATCTTGGAATTTATTTAGGACATAGTTTAGGATTATCTGCAAGTGTAAGTAATCTAATTGGAAATATCTTCATCCGTTTTGTTGGTTTAGGAATGTTTTTAGCTTATGTTGGTTCTTTCTTTATTTTGATTTATTCTCCAATTAAATCATTTATCTTAGGTTCCAAACACTTATGGCCAGAAAAAATGACCAAGCTCAACAAACATGGTATTCCAGAATTCGCTATGTGGATGCAAGCTTTACTTGTATGTATCTTGATCTTCTTAATTTCATTTGGTGGCGGTCAAGCTAAGAGTTTTTATACAATTTTGACTGATATGTCTAACGTATCAACTTCATTCCCTTATTTATTCTTAGTTGGTGCCTTCCCTGTCTTTAAGAAAAAAGGATTTAAGCAACCATTTATCGCTTACAAGAATCATACTTGGACTAAAATTGTTACCTACATTTGCTTCTTAATTATCTTATTTGGGATCATCTTTACTTGTGTTGATCCATTTATACAAGGCGATTGGGTAACTGGATTTTGGACTGTTATTGGACCAATCTTCTTTGGTTCTCTAGCTCTAGGAATTTATACTCGAGCAACTAAGAAAAATAATAATTAATTTTAAAAGCCCTAGTTAGTTCACGATAATTTGTCGGACTAACTAAGGCTTTTTCTTATTTATTCTTTTTATGTGCTTTAATTATTTTAAGCGCACGTTTCTTAGTCTTACGATTACTGCTTCGCAAACGACGATAAGCACTTGCTAAATCTGTCTTTTCCATTATATTCACCTCTCTTTAACTACCAACTTGCTTTGTGGATACCTGGTATTTTTCCTTGATGTGCTAACTCTCTAAAATTAATACGTGACATTTTAAACTTACGCATATATGCACGTGGACGACCATCAATTTCATCTCTATTTTTTAATCGTATAGGGTTAGAATCTTTAGGTAATTTTCGCAAGCTCTCATAATCATGATTTACTTTCAACTGTTTTCTTATCTCTGCATATTTAGCAACTAACATTTGCTGTTTTCTATATTTAGCAATTTTTGATTTTTTAGCCAAAATTATACCTCATTTCATTTAAATAGTAATTATTACTTTTTTAAATGATAACAATTACTATTTAAAAAGTCAATAAAAATTATCATATTCAGAGTAAAGTTAAATAATTTGACTACTTTTTTTCAATTTTCTACAATTATCTTATTAACTACTCTAAGATTAGAAGGGAGAACGGCATTTTTTAATTGCCTATTAATTCATTGAAACATATTGTTACTGGAATTATTGCCAATGTTGATGCAGGAAAAACTACTCTTTCTGAAGCATTACTATATCAAACGGGAAATCTACGCAGTTTAGGTCGCGTTGATAACGGCAATACTTTCTTAGATACTGATCAACTAGAAAAAAAGCGCGGTATTACCATTTTTTCACACCAAGCTAATTTAGAATACAATGATCTTTCATTAACAATTTTAGATACTCCAGGACACGTTGATTTTGTTACTCAAACCGAACAAGTTTTAAGTGTTCTTGACTATGCTATATTAGTTATTTCTGCTACTGACGGAATTACTAGCCACACTAGATCTCTTTGGAACTTGCTAAAACACTACCATATTCCTGTATTTATTTTTGTTAATAAAATTGATATCAATACTAATATGGCCTCACAGATTTTATCTCAATTGAAAAGTGAATTAGATGAATCAATTATTGATTTTTCTTCCGATAATATGCTTGAAGATATCGCAATGTGCGATGAATCATTATTTGAAGACTATTTACAAACCAATGCCATCCCTGATGAAAAAATCCTATCCTTAATCTCTGATAGGGTTGTTTTCCCATGCTATTTTGGTTCTGCTTTAAAATTAGATGGTATTGATGAATTTTTGCAAGGATTCAATCATTGGACACAAGAGCCGCATTATCCAAACAATTTCCAAGCAAAGATATTTAAAATCTCACATAATGATAAAGGTGAACGTCTAACATGGCTTCGTATTCTAGGTGGTTCGCTAAAACCTCGAGAAGAAATATTGCCTGAACAAAAGATTAGTCAAATTAGAGTATATAATGGAGAGAAATTTTCAACTTATCCAACTGTTAATGCTGGTCAAGTTTGTACCATTCCTGGATTAGTCAATACCTATCCAGGGCTAAGCATCGGAGAAAATCAAATAGATACCATTCCAACTATTACCCCTGTTCTAAGTTATGCTCTTGATCTTAATGGTAATGATATTCAAACTTGCTTAAAAGCTCTTCATGAATTAGAAGATGAAGATCCTAAATTACATGTTACTTGGTCTGAACATCTCAAAGAAATTAGTGTACAAATTATGGGAGAAATTCAGTTAGAAATCCTAGAACAAATACTCCTTGATCGATATAATTTAAACGTCACTTTTACTAAAATAAATATTTTATATAAAGAAACTATCACTAATTCTATTGAAGGAGTTGGACACTTCGAACCACTTCGTCATTATTCAGAAGTACATTTATTACTAGAACCCGGAAAAAGAGGTAGTGGTCTCCAGTTCGAAAATCAATGTAGTCTAGAAGTATTAGATAAAAATTGGCAACATCAAATTATATCTAATCTCAAAGCTAAAGAACATCTAGGTGTATTAACTGGTTCCCCTCTTACAGATGTAAAAATTACCCTTTTAGGCGGGAAAGCTAGCAATGTACATACAGTCGGTGGGGATTTTCGTCAAGCTTGCAGTCGCGCAGTTCGACAAGGTTTAATGATGCTAAAAGAAAATAATGATTGCCAACTCTTAGAGCCTTGGTATCGTTTCAAACTAAAAGTTGATCGTACTCAAATTGGACGTGCAATCAATGATATTCAACGAATGCATGGTACTTTGGATGAACAACAAGTTGACGGAGTACTAACAGGAATTGCTCCTGTTTCAGAAATGTACAATTATGCCACCAATGTACGCGCATATACTCATGGGAATGGCACACTAGAATTGGAAATTGCTGGTTATTATCCTTGTCATAATTCGACAGATATAGTATCTCAACAAAATTATGATCCTGTATCAGATTTAGAAAATACTCCACAATCTGTTTTCTGTGCTCATGGAGCTGGATATACAGTTGACTGGAAAGATGTACCTACAACTATGCATTGCGAGTATTTTTGGAATGGGATGAATTAGCAAAAAGCGAAGTTAGACGAAAAGGTTAATATATTGGTTGTGTAATATTTAGGACTGATAATGTAGAATTTTTTACATTACGGTCCTTCTTTTATTTTCTTCATTTTGCGTCAAAATAAAAGAGAGAGCCCACACGTCAATCTAATTAAAAAAAGGACACCATCTCTATGGATATACTTTTACTTGGAATTACAGACCCTAATTTAACTATTGATCTTAAATATCAATATATTTCGTATATTGAAGAAAAAACTATTAAAAATAGTAAGGTTTTGCTCTGTCATCTATAGCGGTCGCCCATCTATTTCACCTTTATTTTTTTACGTACAAGATTAGAATCCTTAGGTAATTTCCGTAAACTCTCATAATTGTGAGCTGTTTTTAATTTTTTCTTAGCTCCACATATTTAGTAATCAATATTTGTTGCTTTCTGTACTTTGTAATTTTTGATTTTTTAGTATTGGCTATTCTTCCAGAAGCATGGTTTGTTAATTTTATTATTTTAAGTGTGCTTCTAATTCTCTTACTTGCTTGTTTGTCAGCAACGGCAAGAAGACTTAGAGACGTTGGATATAGTGGTTGGTTTACTTTCCTATCTTTTATTCCTTATTGTGTAGGACTTATAATACTTTTATTTTTCACAACAAAACCCTCTAAAAAAGAAAACAATAAGTACATAGAAGATACACAATCTAATTTGGGCAAGTTTCTTATGCAATCGAATAGATCATTTATTGGTTCTTTATTAGTATTAGCTTTATTATTTGGTGCTATTGGCGCAACAGATACTGATAATAACAGTGGAAATAACAATAGTTCTTTTGCTGCGAATAAACACAGTTCAAAGCATAAGAATAATAGCAGTCGCCATAAAAAGAAAAGTAGTTCTTCAAGTAAAAAGGATGAAAATAAACATGAAAGTAGTAGTTCTTCTGAAAATTCTAGTTCATCTAGCGTAGTAGAAGATTATCATCCTATAACTTATGATGAATTAGCTCGTAATCCCCAAAGTCATATGAGTGAGCATATTCAAGTTTCTGGTAGTGTAGTACAGGTTGTAGAGAGTTCTAAAGCGTTACTCGTAGACTTAAATGATGACCCAGACCAAGCAGTTATTGTAAGAATGTTAAAGAGTAATAATAATAACCGTATTTTAGAAGGTGATTGGGTAAACATTCAAGGAACCAGTGTTGGAACAATAGATTATAAAACTGTAATGGGAAACACAAGAACTGTTCCTGCTATTACCACTACAAATATAACAAGATAAATAACCATACAGGTATTGGTTCTGATGAGCTAATACCTATTTTTGTATGCAAATATGCCTGTTAGACGTACTTTAAGCATAAGTTCAAGTTATAATATGAATAAATCTCACAAAATGAGTTGCCAGATAAACTTATAAAACTTAGCTTTAATCGTTATAATACACGGAAAGATAAGTATGGGTTTAAGAGAAATTTAAAGATATATCAAGCTAACAAAATTCAACTATCATCAAAGTTAGATAAACTAGCTAAAACGCCTAGTAGACGTCAATAACAAATTCAAGTTAATCAAACTTGGAATTATTATAAAGAAAAAATAAAAGAAAACCTCTCTAGTGATGAAGGACAGGCCATTTATCGTCGTCGTAAGTATGATGTAGAACCTGTTTTTGGTCGTATGAAGAGGAATTTTGGTGTGCGAAGAACACATCTTAGAGGACAAAAATCCGTTGAAAACGATATAGGATTAGTTTTAATGAGTATGAATTTAGTAAAATGATAGCTCAGTTTAGTGCTAGATATATAGAATATATAAAAATTCGACTCCAAATTTTGAATTATTCAGAATTTTGGAGTCGAATTATTTTTTAGGAGCTAGAAATCAATAGTTTTTTCATCCTCTTTATCAGTATATTATACATTATATTTTATTTATTTATATTATGGTAATTCATTAACACAATGTTATTGTTTATCTTTTGTGATAGTTTAAAGATATCTCATTCCTACATTTAGATTCTACTTTCCACCAAATATTTTCCCAAAGAATCCTTTTTTCTTTTTATTTCTCTCATCCATTGCGTCAACCACTTGTTTAACTAGATCTTTTTGTAAATCCATTTGAATTTGTGCTTGCATCTTAACTTGCCTATATGTTTCCTCTTCCTTTTCTTTCTTATCAGTAATTCCGTGAGTATCCTCATACTTTTTGCGAAGAACAGGCTCTCCCATCCATTTATCGAAGTTATCTACATCGATCATGAATCCAGAAGTACCATACTTACTACTATCAGAAATTTCATACTTACGCGGAAGATTATTATAGTACAACCCCATCTGTGAACTACCATTATTTTTATTGGTCCCATCTGACAATTTATTAAACGCTTGTTTATTAAATTGTGCTTGTAGCTGCTTTCTATAAAAGAAAAATCGTCTGGTTCTTTTACCTGTTCTATTAACATATGCCAATCTGACTTACCTCTATATAAAGCATAGTCATAGTTATCTTTTTCAAAAAATTTCTCAATTTCTTGAAAAAGATCATATTTAACAAGTAAGTCCTTTAAGATTTTCTTAATTGGATACAAAAAGTCTGCCTGAATTTTTATAGCATCCTCTTCTGAAATATCTTTAAAATATTCTTCCAATAATTGTTGGCATAAGTAATATAGATCAGAGTCAGCACGATTTAGTAGTTCATCTACTTTCAAATCTCCTTCTTTACTGTTACCTTTAAATGATGATTCAAAAGATAAGAACCAAATACGTCTTGCAATTTCATGACGATTAGATACAACGCCCTTAGAATCATCCTCTTTATTCATTGTAAATATTGCAGTAGGCATTGGGCCAGTTATAGAGTTTGAATTGCGTTTAATCATATCTTCAAAATATTGTCTAGTTGTTAAATCAGGACGAACATCATCAATCATTAATGGACTAACTGGACCTGATGTTTGTAAATATTCATTAATAACATCACTTATTGCTTTGTTAACATATTTATTTCTTTCTTCAAACTCACCACTACCCGTAAAATTTAGTGCACCTGTCAACTTAGCGGCTAATCTTCTACCTAATGTCGATTTTCCCGTCTTACCTTGTCCAATCAAAGCAACTGCTATTGGAACATCTTCTCTATGTTTGCTTTTATCCACTAAATCATATAAATCTCTTACCCTCCAAATAAAAGGTGCTTCATATAAATATAATAAAAATCCTAACGTCTGCCATCCTTCTCCTGATAACTTATACGTATCATACTCGTTGACAATATCGCAGAATAATTGTAATTTTTCTTTTAATTCTTCATCACTCAATGAAACTTGTTTTAAAACTTGACCACCTTCGCCTACTTTGGATGCAGTAAATAATTTTTCAAATTCATTATTCCAAATTAAAGCTGGTTTAGGGAAATAATCCACATCATTTTTTTTCTTAGATGATTTTTTTGAATTTTCTTGATACTCAATAATTTGATTTAAGTTTAAGATTTCACTAGTAGCTTTCTTTAAGGTCTTTTCTTTTCTCAGATTACCTAGTTCTGTAAATAACTTAATTGTTTGATTAACAGTTACAGCTTCCTTTTTACCTAAATTGCCATTTTGAATTTCCTTAGTTGTATCATTTAAATACACTTTTACTTCATCAGAAGGAAAGTTTACCTTTTCATCTGTATCGGCAGAATTACTTAACATATTGATAGAATCAGTGTACACATTAAGCTGTGTTTGTTTTGAATTATCTTTTACAAGAAAACCTTTTAAGCGTTTTGAATCTTGAAGTGCCTTACAATTGTTAGACAAAGTCTAGCGATTGTGAGGTGCTTTTTTCG
>OGEJ01000279.1_pt1 | contig 23508 bp, 20 predicted proteins | sample 1570701 | NCBI WGS metagenome assembly OGEJ01 (sample SAMEA2582140, study PRJEB24529) | metagenome | biome: Human gut stool | place: China | collected 2011
GGGCGTTCTTTCGGTTGCCTTATATCAAGATTTTGATCGGCAACGATCCGGAAATATTGCCGCGGTAGGACTCAGCCGTGACGTCTGAAGAAAGCTTCCGTCGGCAGGTTCCGTAAAAAGGTACGCGTGAAGCGTGGTACCGCTCACTAACAGGAAAGGTAAGAATAAAGAAATGGCAGAGACCAAGCGAGATTATTACGAAGTCCTCGGCGTGCCGAAAGATGCGGACGAAGCGGCGTTAAAGAAAGCATATCGAGTTCTTGCAAAGAAATACCATCCGGACGCAAATCCGGGAGATAAAGAGGCGGAGGCAAAGTTCAAGGAAGCTTCCGAGGCATACAGCGTTTTAAGTGATCCGGAAAAGAGAAGAAAGTATGACCAGTTCGGCCATGCGGCCTTCGAGGGCGGCGCAGGCGGAGCCGGCGGCTACGGCGGATTCGATTTCAACGGAGCCGACATGGGAGATATCTTTGGAGATATTTTCGGAGATTTCTTCGGAGGTGGACGTTCCGCTTACGGAAGAAGCAGCAACGGTCCCATGCGCGGCGCAAATTTAAGAACCGGCGTAAGGATCACATTTGAAGAGGCAATCTTTGGCTGCGAGAAAGAGATCGAGCTCACATTAAAGGATGAGTGTCCGAAGTGTCACGGAACAGGTGCAAAGCCGGGTACATCCCCGGTTACCTGCCCGAAATGTAACGGTAAAGGCAAGATCGTCTACACCCAGCAGTCCTTCTTCGGTCAGGTACAGAATGTCCAGACATGTCCGGACTGCCGAGGTACCGGTAAGATCGTCAAGGAGAAGTGCCCGGACTGCTACGGTACCGGATATATCTCCAGCAAGAAGAAGATTCAGGTCAAGATCCCGGCAGGTATCGACAACGGACAGAGCATCCGTATCGCAGGAAAAGGAGAGCCCGGAACGAACGGCGGCGAGAGAGGAGACCTTCTCGTTGAGGTAACCGTATCCAGAAGCCCGGTATTTATGCGCCAGGAGACATCCATCTTCTCCACAGTACCGATCTCCTTCGCAACAGCAGCCCTTGGAGGTCCGATCAAGATCAAGACCGTCGACGGCGAGGTTGAGTACGAGGTAAAACCGGGAACCCAGACCGACACGAAGGTACGTCTCCGCGGCAAGGGTGTTCCGTCTCTCAGAAATAAGAACATCCGCGGTGACCATTATGTAACGCTTGTTGTTACAGTTCCGGAGAAGCTTACGGAGGAGCAGAAAGAAGCCCTCAGAAAGTTTGATGATGCGATGAAGGGGGTTGCATCGCCGGAGGGAAAGAAGAAAGGTTTTTTCAATAAGTTAAAAGAAGATTTCAAAAATGAATAATTGAAAATAAAGCGGGAAACGCACGTTTTGCATGCAGAAATGAGCTGTAGCAGGACGTGCGTTTTTTCGTTTGTGAAATAAATATGCTAATATAAGACTATCAACCAGATCTCTTTCCTGGAGATCGCAGCCCGTAATTCCGGGCGTCTGTGGTATCTGACTTCAGTTCTGAAATCATTCCCACGAAATTGCAAAAAAACTCTATATCGTGTACAATGAAAGGAGAAACTATGACGAAAGTAAAGAGAAACTTTAAAGACAGCCTTTTCCGACTGGTGTTTCATGGGAAGGAGGAGTTACTGAGCCTGTATAACGCGGTAAACGGAAGTTCGTATACGAATGCGGACGATTTGGAGATTAATACGCTGGAAGATGTGGTGTATATGGGGATGAAAAATGATGTCTCATTCTTGTTTGCACATTATCTGAATTTGTATGAAGCCCAGAGTACCAGTAATCCAAACATGCCATTGAGGGGAACCATATATTTTGGAGATCTGATAAAGGGATGGGTAGAAAGCAACCATCTTGATATGTATTCCGAAAAGCAGATCATGATCCCAAAGCCGAAGTTTCTTGTCTTTTATAACGGTTTAAAGAAGGAACCGGAAAGAAGGATTCTCCGGCTGTCAGATTCATTTGAAGGCGGGCAGGATGAGGAGGCAGCGCTGGAGTGTACTGCGATCATGTTAAATATTAATTATGGATACAATCAGAAATTAATGGAGAAGTGCCAGACACTGCACGATTATTCTTATTTTGTGGAAAATGTGAGACAGGGAGTCCGTGTCGGAAAGACATTGGAGGAAGCTGTAGATGAAGCAATCAGTAAGTCCTTGAAAGAGGGAGTACTGAAGGATCTTTTAAAGAAAAACAGAGCGGAGGTGCGAAACGTGGTATTGACAGAATATAACGAAGAGCTGCATCTGAAAAATGTGAGGGAATGTGGGTATGAAGAAGGATACGACAATGGATATGATAGTGGATATGGCAGTGGCTTGGACCAGGGACGCATGCAGAACCAGATTGAATTAGTAATAAAAAAAGTACGGAAAGGTCAGTCGCTGGAACGGATTGCGGATGCTCTGGAAACATCGGAAGATCAGCTGAAAGAAATATACGAGGCGGTAGTGAAAGCAGCGCCGGAGTATGATCTTGAGAGAATTAAAGAAGAATTGAAAACAAAGAATCGCTAATAAAAAAACAGGCAGAACCTATCACTCCGATAAGTCCTGCCTGCTTTCGTTATATGAGAAAAGAAGTTGGCAAACGATTGATTAGAAATCAAACATTCCAGCCGGTTTTGTATCTGGTTTCTTTGTGTCTGTGTAGGTCTTAGCTGTCTTATAGTCAACATCGTTGATCGGCCATGTCGGCTTCTTGCCCTCGTAAACTTCCTGAACACCCATAGCTGCGAAGTAGGAAGCGCGGTGGGCAGCCTCAGATGTGTTGCCGCCGATATGCGGATAGATGATAACATTGTCGAGAGTTAAGAGTGGGTTAGCCGGATCAACCGGTTCCTTCTTGATTGCATCAAGACCGGCACCTGCGATCACACCATTCTTGCACGCCTCATAGAGAGCATCTTCATCTACGCAGCCGCCGCGTGCGGTGTTGATTAAGAATGCTGTCGGTTTCATCATTGCGAGACGATCTGCATTTACCATGTTCTTGGTAACCGGAGTGTTCGGGCAGTGAAGGGAAACATAGTCGCACTCTTTGAAGATGCGGTCAAGGTCGCGGACAACCTCAACGCCGTCCGGGAACTCAGAAGCTGGTTTGTACGGGTCATATGCGAGAACATTCATCTCGAATGCGAGGCAGCGCTTTGCAACGCGGCTTCCGATGTTGCCGCAGCCGATCAGACCGATGGTCTTGCCGTTTAATGTGTTCTTGCGGACTTTTAATTTTGCCTTGTAGAAGTCATTTACCCATGTCTTGTGAAGAACAGTCACGTTACGGCTGCACTCTAAGATGAGTAACATTGCTGTCTCTGCAACGGAGGTGCTGTTTGCGACCGGTGCGTAGAGAGCCTGTACATGGTTGTCGTGGCAGGCCTTTACGTCAAGAGCGTCGAAACCGGCACCGTGACGAACGATAACCTTTAAGTTCGGGTTTGACTCGATCACTTCGCGTGTGATCGGTGTGATACGGACGATCATAGCGTCCGGCTGATATTCCTTGAAATCAGCGAGAACGTCCTCTGTCTCAAAACCGCGGCCGTCGATTACGGTATGGCCAGCATCCTCAAGAAGCTTACGGCCTTCGGACATAATTTCCTGTGGGAGTAGAATTTTCCAACCCATGATAATACCTCCTATAATGAAACATTTTTGATAAACTGTTTTTCACTGTCTTTATTATAGCGGAGATTGTTCACAAAATAAAACAATCTGTTTTTGTAAGGTTGAAAAGGAAATGTTGTTGGAAATCGCTGGTACGAAAAGAGACGCTTATATGTTATAGCACTTTCTTTTATAAGGCAAATATGCTAATATAAGATTATCAAACAGATCTCTTTCCTGGAGATCCCTGCCCGTGATTCCGGGCGTCTGTGGTATCTGACTTCAGTTCTGAAATCATTCCCACGAAATTGCAAAAAAACTCTATATCGTGTACAATGAAAGGAGAAACTATGACGAAAGTAAAGAGAAACTTTAAAGACAGCCTTTTCCGACTGGTGTTTCATGGGAAGGAGGAGTTACTGAGCCTGTATAACGCGGTAAACGGAAGTTCGTATACGAATGCGGACGATTTGGAGATTAATACGCTGGAAGATGTGGTGTATATGGGGATGAAAAATGATGTCTCATTCTTGTTTGCACATTATCTGAATTTGTATGAAGCCCAGAGTACCAGTAATCCAAACATGCCATTGAGGGGAACCATATATTTTGGAGATCTGATAAAGGGATGGGTAGAAAGCAACCATCTTGATATGTATTCCGAAAAGCAGATCATGATCCCAAAGCCGAAGTTTCTTGTCTTTTATAACGGTTTAAAGAAGGAACCGGAAAGAAGGATTCTCCGGCTGTCAGATTCATTTGAAGGCGGGCAGGATGAGGAGGCAGCGCTGGAGTGTACTGCGATCATGTTAAATATTAATTATGGATACAATCAGAAATTAATGGAGAAGTGCCAGACACTGCACGATTATTCTTATTTTGTGGAAAATGTGAGACAGGGAGTCCGTGTCGGAAAGACATTGGAGGAAGCTGTAGATGAAGCAATCAGTAAGTCCTTGAAAGAGGGAGTACTGAAGGATCTTTTAAAGAAAAACAGAGCGGAGGTGCGAAACGTGGTATTGACAGAATATAACGAAGAGCTGCATCTGAAAAATGTGAGGGAATGTGGGTATGAAGAAGGATACGACAATGGATATGATAGTGGATATGGCAGTGGCTTGGACCAGGGACGCATGCAGAACCAGATTGAATTAGTAATAAAAAAAGTACGGAAAGGTCAGTCGCTGGAACGGATTGCGGATGCTCTGGAAACATCGGAAGATCAGCTGAAAGAAATATACGAGGCGGTAGTGAAAGCAGCGCCGGAGTATGATCTTGAGAGAATTAAAGAAGAATTGAAAACAAAGAATCGCTAATAAAAAAACAGGCAGAACCTATCACTCCGATAAGTCCTGCCTGCTTTCGTTATATGAGAAAAGAAGTTGGCAAACGATTGATTAGAAATCAAACATTCCAGCCGGTTTTGTATCTGGTTTCTTTGTGTCTGTGTAGGTCTTAGCTGTCTTATAGTCAACATCGTTGATCGGCCATGTCGGCTTCTTGCCCTCGTAAACTTCCTGAACACCCATAGCTGCGAAGTAGGAAGCGCGGTGGGCAGCCTCAGATGTGTTGCCGCCGATATGCGGATAGATGATAACATTGTCGAGAGTTAAGAGTGGGTTAGCCGGATCAACCGGTTCCTTCTTGATTGCATCAAGACCGGCACCTGCGATCACACCATTCTTGCACGCCTCATAGAGAGCATCTTCATCTACGCAGCCGCCGCGTGCGGTGTTGATTAAGAATGCTGTCGGTTTCATCATTGCGAGACGATCTGCATTTACCATGTTCTTGGTAACCGGAGTGTTCGGGCAGTGAAGGGAAACATAGTCGCACTCTTTGAAGATGCGGTCAAGGTCGCGGACAACCTCAACGCCGTCCGGGAACTCAGAAGCTGGTTTGTACGGGTCATATGCGAGAACATTCATCTCGAATGCGAGGCAGCGCTTTGCAACGCGGCTTCCGATGTTGCCGCAGCCGATCAGACCGATGGTCTTGCCGTTTAATGTGTTCTTGCGGACTTTTAATTTTGCCTTGTAGAAGTCATTTACCCATGTCTTGTGAAGAACAGTCACGTTACGGCTGCACTCTAAGATGAGTAACATTGCTGTCTCTGCAACGGAGGTGCTGTTTGCGACCGGTGCGTAGAGAGCCTGTACATGGTTGTCGTGGCAGGCCTTTACGTCAAGAGCGTCGAAACCGGCACCGTGACGAACGATAACCTTTAAGTTCGGGTTTGACTCGATCACTTCGCGTGTGATCGGTGTGATACGGACGATCATAGCGTCCGGCTGATATTCCTTGAAATCAGCGAGAACGTCCTCTGTCTCAAAACCGCGGCCGTCGATTACGGTATGGCCAGCATCCTCAAGAAGCTTACGGCCTTCGGACATAATTTCCTGTGGGAGTAGAATTTTCCAACCCATGATAATACCTCCTATAATGAAACATTTTTGATAAACTGTTTTTCACTGTCTTTATTATAGCGGAGATTGTTCACAAAATAAAACAATCTGTTTTTGCAAGATTGAAAAAGAAATGTTGTTGAAATGTCAAAGAAATATATATGTGCCTATTGCATTTCTATGAAAAAAGGAGTATTATTTTTATAAAACAAAAATCATTTTTATAGAATAAAAAATTAAGGGGATTTTATCATGGAATATACAAAAAAAATCACGCTGTGTGAGGTAGGACTTCGTGATGGACTCCAGAGCGAAAAGTCAAGCCTTTCGACAGACCAAAAAGTAGAACTTGCAAATGATATGGTGAAAGCTGGTTTTCAAGTAATCGAACTTGGAAGCTTTGTTAGCCCGAAGGCAGTTCCACAAATGGCGGATACAGATGAGGTGTTTCGCCGTCTTCCGAAATATGACGGTGTAGAGTACCGTGCTTTGATTGCAAATTTAAGGGGGGTAGATCGATCTGCTGAATGCGGATGTAAGAAAGTAAAATTGAATGTATCCGCGAGCCGTGCGCACAATCTGGCAAACTTAAACCGCACTCCGGAAGAGAGTGTAGCTGGTTTTCAGGCCTGTGTGGATAAAGCACATGAGTGCGGAATCGGTATTTCCGGATCTATCTCCATGGCTTTCGGCTCCCCGTGGGATAAGGAGATTCCGATTGGTGATGTCAAGAAGGTAGTGGAAGCATATTTAAATGTGGGAATTACAGAGATATCATTGTCGGATGCTGCGGGAGTCGCATTTCCAAGTCAGGTTTATGATATGGGACAGGAAATGAAAAGAGAATATCCGCAGGTGAAGTGGTGGTTCCACTTCCACAACACACGTGGACTTGGAATCGCAAATATCCTTGCAGGAATGGAAGCTGGATTTACAAATTTTGATGCAAGTTTTGCAGGGGTTGGTGGCTGCCCATTTGTGCCGGGAGCTGCCGGAAATGTTACTACAGAAGATGTTCTTCATATGTGCAGTCAGATGAAGGTGGATACAGGAATAGACCTTGACCAGGCAATTGCGATCAGCAGAAAAGTTGTACAGATGCTGGGACACAGTACGGACAGCTATCTGCTGCGGGCAGGTAAGGCGAGTGAACTGATTCGGGAACTTCCGAAAGGGCAGATCAAAAATCAGACAACAAAATAATAAAAAATGACGCTGAATGATATCGGCGTCATTTTTTATTATTGAAAAGCGTATCAATAGCTCGTGATTTTCATAGTGTGAAAAATTACCAGATTATTAACAAATCAATTGTGCAAATGTGACAAAAAATGAAATTAATATTGGCATTTTCATATATTGAAAACTGTTTTTAAATATGATATTTTTATACTATAAAAATGATTTTTGTGTAAGGAAAATTCAGATACTATGGAGGAGATTATATATGGCGAGAGAGGCATTAGAAGGAATTCGTGTATTAGATATCTCGACGGTCATTGCTGGACCGTGGGGAGCAGGGCTTCTTGCGGATTTTGGTGCAGAAGTAATAAAAGTAGAAATGCCAGGACGTGGGGATGCATTCCGGGCGATGGGACCGTTAAAGGATGGAGTCAGTATTCGCTGGCCATCAATGGGACGTAATAAAAAGAGTGTGACGCTTGACTTCCATTTTGAAGAAGGAAAAAAACTGTTTCTGGAGCTTGTGAAAAAGAGTGATGTAATCATTGAAAATTTTAAGACAGGTACACTCGATAAATGGAATCTTGGCATGGATGTTCTTCGTGAAGCAAATCCGGATATTATTGTAACACATGTAACCGGCTACGGGCAGACTGGTCCAAATGCAAAGCTTGCAGGACTTGGAACACCGCTTCAGGCATTTTCCGGAATGACATATATGACTGGATATCCGGATCGGCCGCCGGTAAGCCCGCCATTTGCATTAGCGGATTATCTTGCAGGCCTGAATGCTGTAATTGGAACATTGATGGCGTTATATCACAGAGATGTCCTGAAGGGAAAAGCCCAGGAAGTTGATATCAGTCTTTATGAAGGAATCTTTCGTATGGAAGAAGCAATGGTCGCTCAGTATGATCTTCTTGGAACAGTAAGAGAACGTTCAGCAATGCCGAGTGGAGCATCTTGTCCGATTGGAACATTCAAAAGATGAAAAGTGGGCAATCATTGTCTGCAGTACAAACCCGGTATTCTGGCATCTCTGTGAGGCGATGGATCGCCCAGACTGGCGTCCGAAATATGATCTTGCAAAAGCCCGCCTTGCAGATCCAGATCCGATTATGAATGCCGTGACAGAATGGGTTGCAAGTCATACATTTGCGGAGCTGAAGGAAAAATGCGATAAAGCAGGAGTTCCGATCTCCTCTGTTTACAGTATGAAAGATATTTTTGAAGATCCGCAGTATGCGGCTCGCCATGACATTGTAGAAGTCCCGTGTGGGGAATTTGGAAGCATAAAAATGCCGGGAGTATTTCCGGTTCTTTCTGAAACACCAGGTCAGATCAAATGGGCAGGACCGAAGATTGGTGCGCAAAATGAGGATATTTATCATGGTTTACTTGGGATGAGCGATGAAGAGATTGCTGAACTGAAGGAGAAGAAGGTTATCTGACGAAAGTAAGAGGGCAACGATGGAAAAAGTAGATTATCTGATTCGAAACGGACATTTGATTGACTGTTATCAAAATATTTCCAGGGAGAAAGACATTGCAGTAAAGAACGGAAAAATCGTGAGTGCTGATAATGTGGAGGCAGTGCATGAGATAGATGCGTCAGGCTGTATAGTTACTCCGGGACTTATTGATTTTCATTGTCATGTGGGTGCATTTGTAACTGAATTGGGAATAGTAGGTGAAGCAGCCTACTTTCCTACAGGAGTCACATCGGTTGTTGATGCCGGAAGTACAGGTACTTCAAATTATGATGCATTTCGAATTTTGACATCATCGAGCAGATTACGAATAAAAGCATTCTTAAATGTATGTCCGGCGGGACTAGTTACAACCGCATATCATGAAAATGTGGATCCTAAAATGTATCAAAAAGAAAAGATCCTTCGATTCCTGGAGAAATATCCGAATGATCTTTTGGGATTAAAGATTCGCCAAAGCAAAGAAATTGTTGGCGATCTTGGAATCGAACCAGCGAGAGAAATGATAAAAATAGCTGAAGAGGCGAAGTGCTCGGTTGTAGTTCACACAACAAATCCTCCAGGGAAAGCAAAAGATATTGCTGAATTACTCCGACCAGGTGATGTATATGCACATGTATATCAAGGAAAAGGAGAGAGTGTTGTAGAAAACGGCAAGGTTATACAAGATTTTATAGAATATCAGAATAAAGGGATTATTTTTGACGCAGCAAATGGTACAAATCATTTTTCACTCAGAGTTGCTGAATGCTGTATGAATCAGGGATTTCTTCCTGATATTATCAGCACAGATCTTACGATAAAATCACTGTATATTCCGGGAAAAGTATTTTCTCTTCCGTTTATCATGTCTAAATATTTGGCGCTGGGAATGTCAGTGGAAGATATCATTCAGCGGACAACACTAACGCCTGCCCGTATTATGGGAGAAGAGAAAAATTTAGGAAGCCTTTGCGAAGGTACGTGCGCAGATATTGCAATTCACAGAATCATTCCCAAAGAAACGACATTCGAAGATTGTTTTGGTGAAAAAATTGCAGGAAAATATCTTTTGAAAACAGAATGTACTTTGCGAGAAGGTACAGTTGTATTTCGACAGATTGATTTTTAACAAAGGAGAAAATAGGGATGTCAGAAAAAACAAAAAAAGGTTTTCACATTCATGAGTATTTGATCGTTATATTCATGCTTCTGCTTGCTTGTGTCCTTACATATGTGATACCGGCAGGAGAGTATTCCACAATTATTAATGAGGCTGGAAAAGAGGTGGTTGATCCGAATGGATTCCATTTTATAGAAAATACACCGGTCAATCCGATACTCATGCTTAATTTGATATTCAGAGGATTTGTAAAACAGGCAAATTTAATTTTTACAATGCTGTTTATCGCTGGCGGCGTTCAGATGATTATTGATACCGAGGCCGTGCATGCATTGATGCGTGTGCTGGCTACTAAATTTGGAAAAGCCCCAAGAATGACAATTGTGGTTATGATGACTGCGTTTGGAATTATGAGCGTTCCGATTCAGATGAACTATTTCATTCCTTTCAGCACAGTTGTTTTAATGATGTGTCTGATGATGGGGTATGATGCATTAACGGCAGCAGCAGTTATTATTACTGCATCTTCATTCGGTTCGACTTGCGGTATGCTGAACATCAGTACTACAGCAATCGCAAATGAGATGGCAGGCCTACCACTTTATCATGGGATGGGATTCAGATGGATTGGATTTGTATGTATGATTATTCTTACAACATGGGCTATCTGCAGATATGCTGAAAAAGTAAGAAAGAATCCAGAGAAGAGCTATTGCTATGGCATTCCGAATGTAATTGAACCAGGTGATCCGGAGTCTCTTCCACTAATGAATATTGGACATATTCTTTGCCTGGTTGTTTTGGCGGGTGGTGTAGTAGCTTTAATTGTTGGATGCTCCTGGTATGGATGGAGCTACGAACAGACGGCGGTCTGCTTTCTTGTAACGGGAATTCTTGCTTCAATTGTAGGAAAGAGAAATGCCAATAAAATATGTGCAAGCTTTGTTGCTGGAGGTAAAACGATTCTTGGTGCCTGTATCATGATTGGCATTGCAAGATCAGTAGCGCTGGCGATGGATGCTGGAAACATACTCGATACAATTGTTTATTATATCGCTTTGTTCCTTGAAAAAATGCCGTCAGTTATTCAGGCGCCGTTGATGTTCTGGGCACATACGATCATTAATTTCTTTGTAACATCTGGTTCTGGTCAGGCAAATGTTACAATGCCGATCTTCCTTCCGGTTGCTAACATTATTGGCATGAGCGAAGAAACGGCAATTCTGGCTTTAAACTATGGAGATGGATTAAGCAATTACATTTATCCGCATTCATCATCCCTTATGGCATTTTTAGCAGCGTGTGGTGTTGGATATGGCACCTGGATGAAATTTATGGGCAAATTATTTGGCCTGTGGTTTGTATTTGCAACACTCTTTATGGTATTAGCAGTAGTAGTAGGATATTGTTAAACAAATAATAACAGCAGGAAGTGAAACAACCTTGCTTCCTGCTGTTATCTACTCAATCCTGAGGCCGGTATCCCATTTGAATGGATATTTGCATTGCTGTGTCACGTAAAGTTTGAACAATATCGTTTTTTGACTGGGATGCAAGTCGACCAGCAGGACCTGTCATGAAAAGAGCATGGTCAACACTTCTGTTTGCGTTGAAAATAGGAACAGCTATAGACTCTACCGCAGTGTCACGTTCACCATTACTGATTGTGAAACCAGTTTCTTTTAAGGAATGAAGAGCTCCAATGTTGGTGAAAGGATCAGCTGTGAGTAAGCGATTCTGCACTTCAGACGGAGCGTAGGCTAAAAGAATTCTGCCAGCGGCTCCTCGCGTTAAAGGATATGTTGCACCGATCATAAGAACAGATCGGAGAGTTTGATTACTGTTGATTCGCGTAATGCAGACGCGGACATCGCCATTACGTTGGTAAATGCCGACACTCTCATTGTATTTTGTACAGAGTTCCCGCAAGAATGGCTGCGCGATCTGACAGATATCCAGGTTGGAAAAAATATTGTTCCCGAGTTGGGCAATTCTGGAACCGAGATAATAGCGGCCATTATCGGGATTGCGGAACAGATAGTTTCGGTTTTCCAAAGTAGTTACAAGACGAAGCGTTGTACTTGCAGATAATTCGATTTTTTTTGCAAGTTCAACAAGAGAAAATGATGTATGTTCAAGATCGTAGCAGTCAAGAACTGCCAATGCTCGATCCACAGAACGAATATTATATTCTGGCGGCATGAGATTCCCCCCCTTTTTTCGATCAATATAAAGCAAGTATAACAAGAACATTTTTAAAAAGCAAGTGCAGTGAATAGGATTTCCTAGTTAACAAAGTAACAAACTTAAACATGAAATATTAAAAAAACAACAAAAAACCTTTGTGCACTGACAAAAATACAATGTTTCACATATAAAATGAACTCTGCTACAATGATTGTGAAAAGAGAACAAGAAAAGTTCTAAAAACAAAGATTCATTGTTGAAAAGTCAATGATACATTGTTGGAAATGTGATTCTGTATTTGTTACAGTATGTGTAAATAGCACAAATAAACGTGACAAACACACAATCACATAGTAAAAAATGCTGGAGGGATAAGAGCAATGAAAATTATGGATTGTACACTGCGCGACGGTGCAAATGTTCTTGGCAACGGATTTCCGGAAGATTTAACAGTATTGATCTTAAATGGTCTGACAGAGAATGGTGTTTCCGTAATCGAGTATGGAAACGCAAAAGGACTCGGAGCTGAAACTCTTGGGTTTGAGGGTCCGGTAAGTGACGCGAGATATTTTGAACTCGCACAGCCGTATCTGGACAAAGCAGAAGTCGGAATGTTTTTAAATGCGAAGCGCTACAAAAAAGAAAATGTAGAACATGCCGCAAAAGCAGGCCTCGCATTCCTTCGTGTTGGTGCTGATGCAGGCGACGCAGAAAAATATACAGAAGTGATCAGGACTGTTAAGGATAACGGATTAAAATGCCGCTACTCCTTAATGAAAGCATATCTCCTGAATCCGGAGGAACTTGCAGAGGAAGCGTTAAAACTTCAGAATATGGGCGTGGATGAAGTGACGATCATGGATTCCGCAGGATGCATGCTTCCAGATGAAGTAAAGGAGTATGTGAAAGCATTAAAGAATAAAGTTTCCATTCCGGTTGGCTTCCACTGCCATAACAATCTCGGAATGTCAGCCGCAAACGCGCAGGCTGCAATGGAGAGCGGAGTTGATCTCTTAGACTGTGGACTTCTTGGAATGGCAAGAAGTGCCGGAAACCTTGCAACAGAGGTTGCAGCAGCCCTGGCACACAAAGTAGGTGAGGCAAAAGAAGTTAACTTCTACGGACTCTTAAATTATCTGGAGAAAGAGCTGATCCCGGCAATGGAGAAACATGGATATGAGCCATATATCACTCCGTTGGAACTGATCCTCGGATACTCCGGATGCCATTCTTCCTTCGTGAAGAAGTTCAAAGCAATCGCCGCAGAGTATGGAGTAGATGTAAAAGAACTGATCGTGGAAGTTTCAAAGATCGACAGAAAGAGCCCGTCGGAAGAACTTATGAAGAAGACGGCTGAAACCCTGAAGGAGGCCAATTGAAATGAAGATCATTTTAGCAGGACCGTACCCGGCAGGGACAGAAGAAAAGTTTGGACAGCTTCTTCCAGGCGATGAGATCGTAACCGTAACCGACCAGGCTGAATACGAGGCAATGACAGAGGGCAATGTGATCGTCGTGAGAGTCTTAAAGACTCCGGCTTCCGTTCTTGCACCGAAGAAGGACTTAAAGGCGGTGATTCGCTGGGGCGCCGGATATGACTCCGTCGATATCGGGGCAGCTGGAAAACAGGGTGTTTTCGTGGCGAATATGCCGGGGGTCAACGCTTACGCAGTTGCGGAACTCGCAGTTGGACTTATGATCGCAGCCGGAAGAAGGGTGATCGATCAGAACCGTCTCACACATGACGGAATCTGGGATAACAAACTTTACGCACCACAGATGACAAGCTTAAACCATAAGACGGTTGGCGTGATCGGCGGCGGAAACATCGGACGCAAGGTTGCGACAGAAGTTCAGTCGTTCGGTGCAAATGTTATCTATTATGATGCCTTCAGACTTTCGGAAGAAAGAGAAAAAGAATTCCATATGGAATATAAGCCATTGGAAGAACTTGTAAAAGAAGCAGATGTGATCACACTTCATGTACCGCTTCTCGACAGCACAAAGCACATGATCGGTGAAAAACAGTTTGAAGAGATGAAAGATCATGTGATCATCGTCAATACAGCCAGAGGCGGTCTGATCGATGATGAGGCGCTTGCGAAAGCGCTGGTAAACGGAAAAGTTGCCGCAGCTGGACTTGACTGTGTGGAGAATGAAAACCTTCAGGAGAATTCGTTAGCGAGAATGAGCAATGTAATCCTGACCCCACATATGGGTGGGTCTTCCAATGACCTTGCCGCAGAGATGATCCCGAAGATCGCAGAACAGATTAAAAATCTGGAAATGACCGGAACGATCGGCAATGTGGTAAACAAAGAGTACTTAAAATAAAGGTACGAAAGAAAACGTATTTTCACTGTCCGGCGAGGAACAGTAAAATAATAAAACACAAACTATAATAATGTTAAAAGGAGAATAGGGGTTATGAAAAAATTATTTAGTATCGCACTTGCAGCTACCATGGCATTATCATTAGCAGGATGCTCGGGAAATTCTACAGCTTCCACAACCGCAGCAGCTGACACAAAGGCAGCAGATACAACCGCAGCTGCGGCTGACACAACAGCGGCAGCGGGCGGGGAGTCCACAAGCAGCTACGAGCCGTCAGGAACACTTACAATCATTGTTCCTTATGCAGCAGGCGGCGGAGTTGACCTTGGTTCCAGACTTCTTGCAAAGTACCTCTCTGAGGCAACACCGGTGGATGTAGTTGTCAGCAATGTAGCAGGAGGCGGAGGAACTGTTGGAGCGGCAGATTGCTTAAAGTATGACGCAGATGGAGCTTATATGCTTGCATTAAATCCATCACCGACTTATGTAAGTACAAAAGATAAGCCGCTTACATTTGATATTCTTAAAGATTATGAATTCGCGGCAATCATGGTTCAGGATCAGAGATTGTTTGTAACTAGTGCAAAGAATACGAATTTCCAGACAGTAGAAGAAGCAATCGAATATGGAAAGGCAAATCCTGGCAAATTTAACATCGGTTGTTCTGGTACAGGAAATAGCGCATATGCGACAGCAGAAGAATTCCTTGAGGAAACAGGAATCGAGGGTAATGTAGTACCTTTCGATGGTTCTTCTGAAGCAAAGTCAGCAGTTCTCGGTGGACACATTGATGTTGCAGTACAATCCCTGTCAGATGTATCGTCTTCTATGAATGAAGTTACAATCCTCGCAACAGGTGGAGAAGAGAGATTTAGTAAGACACCGGATGTTCCATGCATGACAGAACTTGGTTTTCCGATGGCGCAGTATGTAACACGTGGATATGCATTTAAAGCTGGTACAGATAGCGCAATCATCAACTACTGGTCCGATAAAATCGGTGAAGTTTGTGAGAATGAAGCATTTTTAAAAGAGGCTGATTCACTTGGACTTCCGATTGTTTACATGAACCATGAGGAAGCACAGGAAGATGCGAAGACTGAGATGGCAACTTATCAGGAAAAATTCGGTGATAAGTAATTAAACAGTCGATATCCCCTGCAGGCTTAGCTGTCCTGCGGGGGGATTTCATTCTAAAGAAGGAGGAGTATTGGTTTGTATAAGCGTGAAAAAATGGCCGCTGCATTCTGGATCATCATATTTGCAATTTTCGTAGGATTGACCGGCGGTGTAAATGAAAAATGCCGTTCATTCCCGTACTTTGTATGTGCAATTGGAATTGTTTTCTCAGCACTCCAATTTGCAAATGTATGTTTTAAGGAAAAGAAAAATATTCCGATTGATGATCCGATTCCATCCATGTCAAGAGAGCAGTTACGCACAGTTGCTCTTGCACTTTTCTTTTCATTTGCATACATTGGTTTGATCCGCATCCTTGGATATTTTGTAACAACATTTATCTTTATTGCAGGATTTTCCTACTGGCAGAATAAAAACCAGAAGAAATCCTGGTACATTTTGGTACCGGTAATTATGATCGTAATCGTTTTCCTGGCATTCAAGCTGATGTTAAATGTTCCGCTTCCGTCAGGACTCCTGATTTAATAGTTTACATTAATATGAAAGGAGAATGAACGATATGTTATCAAATATTATTATGGGATTGACGACAGCATTTCTGCCGATGAATCTTTTGGCCGCATTGGGTGGTACTGTTCTCGGCATCTGTTTTGGTGCGATGCCAGGCCTTTCAGCGACAATGGGTATTGCGGTTTTAATTCCGGTATCTTACGGTATGTCTCCGGCAACGGGACTGATCCTGCTAGCAGGTGTTTATGTAGGTGCGACATATGGAGGTTCCATTTCAGCTATTCTGGTCAATACACCAGGAACTCCGTCAGCAGCAGCGACAGGATGGGATGGACACGCAATGGCTCTTAATGGCCATGGCACAGAAGCTCTGATCGAATCCGCGACAGCTTCCTTCTGGGGAACGATCATCGGATTTATCGCACTTCTCACAATTGCACCTGCACTTGCAAACTTCTCCCTGAAGTTCAGTACACAGGAAACGGTTATGTTAGCGGTTTTCGGTCTTACCATTATTGCTTCCCTTTCTTCCAAACACATTTTAAAGGGTATTATGGGTGGAGTTATCGGTCTTCTTCTCGGATGTGTTGGAATGGATCCGCAGTACGGATTTGCCAGATTTACATTCGGTCAGATGAGCCTGGTTTCGGGACTCCCAACTGTACCGACATTGATCGGTCTTTACTCAATTTCCCAGTTGCTTGGAATGATCGTAAAGAAGAATGCTACTGTCAATATGGATGATGCTCTTGCAGCGAAGGACAATTACAAGATCAAATTGAGAGATCTTTGTTGCTATCCGATTACTTATCTTTGGTGCGGTATTGTTGGTGTTATCATTGGTATCATTCCAGGTGCGGGTGGAAGTATTGCCGCATTCATGGGATATGATCAGGCGAAACGCCTTTCCAAACATCCGGAAAAATTTGGAACAGGTTGGAGAGAGGGTGTCGCTGGTCCGGAGTCTGCGAATAACGGAGTTATCGGCGGCGCACTGATCCCGATGATGACTCTCGGTATTCCTGGAAATGCTGTAACAGCGATTCTTATGGGAGCTTTAATGCTTCATGGTTTAACACCGGGAAACGATCTTTTCACTGTAAAGGCTGACATTACATATCCATTTATCTTTGGTCTTGCAGTATCTGCATTTATTATGGTAGTTGTTGGTGTCCTCGGTGCGAGACAGTTTGCAAAAGTTAACCGTATTCCGCAGAACTTTTTAGCAAGTGGTATCTTAGTACTTACTGTGCTTGGTGCGTTCTCTTGCAATAACTCTTATGCTGATGTTATTATCATGCTTGCATGCGGTATCCTCGGATACGTATTAAAGCAGCAGAAAATCGACCTCTCCGCAGTTGTCCTCGGCTACATCCTTGGACCGTTAGCTGAGCGCGGAATGGTTCGTACCATGATTATGGAAGGCGGTTTCGGCGGAGCAATCGCTTCCATCGTTACAAGACCGATCTGTATCGTCTTGATCATTATGTCTGCATTCTTCCTTGTACTTCCGATCTACAACGCGAGAAAAGAAGCAAAAGCAAAAAGAGCAGCAAACTAGCAGATAATCATTATAAAAACTAACCGCTCAGGTTCCCGACGCTCTTTAATATCAGGGCGGTGAGATATCAGAGCGGTTTTTTGTCATTGTCAGTAGATCCCATAGAAAATAATTTTAAGAAAAAGGAGAAATTTCTATATGATTTGTAACGCGGACAAATTAAAAAAGTTTATCTCAGATGTTATGAAGAGCGCAGGGCTTCCAGAAATGGACAGTAAAAATTTTGCGGAGAGTCTGATCAATGCGGATATGCGTGGAATCTCATCTCATGGAACAACACGTATGAAAACATATTATAAAAGACTGAGAGATGGAATTGTAGATCCGAAAGCAGTTCCGGAGATCGTATCGGAGATGCCATCTTTTGTAATTATCGATGGAAACAATGCGATGGGCGTTGTCTCCGGTACATTTGCGATGGAGACATGTATACGCAAAGCAAAGGAGACAGGTGCATGCTTTGCTGGTGTCCGCGGCGGAAACCATTATGGATATGCCGGATACTATGCACAGATGGCAGCAAAAGAGGGAATGATCGGAATTGCAAATTCCAATGCAGCGTCAGCATGCGCGCCATATGGCGGAAAAGAACCAATGCTCGGAACTAATCCGTTAGCAATTGCGATTCCCTCTGCAAACAGAGAACCTTTCTTACTTGATATGGCGACAAGCCTGGTTGCACGGGGGAAAGTGAAGCTTGCGGAGAAAGAAGGAAGACCAATTCCGGAGGATTGGGCACTTGATATAGATGGCAATCCGACAACAGACCCGTCAAAGGCTAAGACTATGGTTCCCTGCGGCGGATATAAAGGGTTTGGAATCTCCCTTGCGATCGAGATTCTCTGTAGCGCACTCAGCGGTGCGAAGACAAGCGCAACTGTGGGTGAGCTTTATGATTTAAGTGGCTGCCACCAGGATCTGGGCTTCTTCTTCGGCGCGTTGAATGTAGGTGGAGTCACAGATCTTAACCGGTTTGAGAACAGCGTGGATTCCCTGATCACATCTATGAAGGAATCACCGAAGGCTGCGGGAGTGGGTGAGATCTTTGTTGCAGGCGAGATAGAGAATAGAAAACAGAAAATATCTCAGGCAGAAGGTGTCAATATCTCTGACGTAGTTATCCGGGAACTTCGCGAAGTCAGCGAGATGAGTGGAATTCCGTTTGAGTGCGAATTCTAAACGATATGGACATAAAACTGCCGCGGATCTCTCGAAAAGAACGGAAGCCGCGGCAGTTCCTCAATTTCCGTCAAGTTCCTGAAAAAACTGTACAGTGGTATCGAGGAAACATTGACCATATCTGGAAAGATATTTTTTTCGATGACGGACGAATGCAAGATCATGGAGAGAGAGGTCTTTTGTAGTGTTCAATGGAAAGAAAAGGATATCCTTATCGACTCTGTCCTTCATGATAAGGTAGACGGTTCGAGTGATGATAGAAGCTGCGATCTCTTGATAAAAATCAGATAGGGAAAAACGCGGGATGTCGGTAGTGATAATAAAATTTGGTTCGCAGTGCTGGTCTTTGAAACAGTCTCGGATGATATTTGTCAGCCGGACATTTACGAAGGGAAGAGATGAAAAATCTTTTAAATCTGCTCCGGTTTCGTTGGCTTTCCGAATCAACTCTTCAGCGTGTTCTTCACCGAAATGCTGAATTAACAAGGTCTTTGATACAGAAATGTAGATCGTATCGGTGAACAGGTATGTGGATATGAGGGAAGAATGCTCGAAACGGTCTACGGTGACGGCCATATCAAGTTCTCCTGATAATAGCATATCGGTCAGACGGTCGCTGTGATAGTGATAAAATTCTAATTCCACATTGGGGTATTTCTGAGCAAAACGAACAGCCAGCTGTGGCATCACGATGCTGGTACGCATGGGGCTGCATCCAATTTTTAAAACACCGCGTTCTTTCTTTTTGATATCGGTTAAAACATTTTTCAGGTTATCCTCATCGATTTTAAAATTTGTCGCATATGTCAACAATACCTCTCCGGAATAGGTAAGGGAGAGGTGGGGCTTACGTTCAAACAGTTTTGTGTCATAGTAAGCTTCCAGACGCATGATATGGTTGCTGAGATTCTGTTGGGAGATAAAAAGCCGTTTGGCTGTTTTGGTAAAATTCATATCCTTTGCTGCTTCAGCAAAGTAGTAGAGGCTGTTGGTATCCATAAAATCCTTTCTAATGTGTCAGGGTAAGATATATCAGTTCGGCCGCACCTTCGCGATCCCATCAAACACATCCTTCGTGATCTCAATAAAATCATGGGCATACTCCGGAAGGAAACGTTCTTTGTGGTAGGCAAGGACCAGCCGGTGGTTGATCAGTGATTTTTTCAGCGCAAGCGGAAACGCATTGGCATCCGGGTGGGCAGCTAAGAGCGTTGGGAGACGCATCTGGGTGCAGAAGAATGCCCCATAATTATGTGGATACAGGGACATAAAAAGCTCTGTAGTCTGGGATTCCAGAAAAATATTCGGCTTTACCTTTGCGTCGAGAAAACATTGATCCAGAGTCTTTCGAAGCTTCATGGAGGAAGCTGGGAGCAGGAACGGAATTTTTGAAAAATGTGCCAGTTCCACGCCGCTTGAGGACTCCTCTTTTAATTTTTGCCAGGAATCGGGATAGTGGCGCTGCAAAAGCTCGTTGGAACAGACCAGGTAAATATGGTCGGTCAGAAGGGTGGAAGACTCCAGTTTTGGATTATCCTGATACATGACACCGATAAAAATATCGAGTTCCCCATTGTAGAGACGTTCTTCCATTTTATTGGAGGATTCATTGCAGAGCTCGATCTTGATATTCGGCCATTTCGCATAGAATCTCGGCAGGATCTCCGGAAGACAGATCTGTCCGCGGTAGGTCGGGATTCCAAGCTTCAGGTTGCCAATACTTTTTTCGGAAATATCAGCAAGGCGGTTCTGGAATTCATGTTCCTCGGCGAGGATCTTCACTGCGACAGCGTAGAGCTGTTCCCCCGCATAGGTAAGGGCGAGCTTTGGCTTCCGGTGAAAGAGAGGGACACCGTAGTACTGTTCCAGACGCTGGATATGCTGGCTTAGGTTCTGCTGGGAGATATAGAGCTTCTGGGCTGTGTTGGTGACGTGAAGCTCTTTGGCAAGTTCAACGAAATAGTACAAGCTGAGTAAATTCATAAAAAGACCCCTTCTATCTTTTACAAGACGTAACGATTCAGTGCCTTCATAGTTACGAGTAAAAATCCATTTTAAAACGATCTACGCTCCGCTCAGGTCCGTGCTGGCTGTGTGCCACTGGCCCACAGCACCTGCGTCGATGGGATTTTTGACTTCCAGCCTATGTTTTCTTACGGTCAGCGCAGCAAGTGTGCAGACCTACTGAACTGTTACTGTAAAACAGCGTTTTGCGAAAAGACGGATTTTCCGCCAATACTTTCATTATATATATTGTTTATCGGGATGTAAAGTGAATAACAAAAAAATATTGTGAAAAGCAAATAAATACATTGTTTGTAATTGTTGTAGTCCTGCGATACAATATGGTCAGAAAGAGATGAGAGAGCAAAAGAAGTGATCTCAATCACATAAAAATCCAAGGAAAAGGAGATTACAAAATGGCAGTAGGCAAGAGAATCTATTTAAAGAGACACATGCCGGACAAAGAGGTTATGATGCAGTTCAAGAACATTCCGGCATCCAACACCTGTGATGTAATGGGAAGAAACGCGGCGATGAATCCGAGAATCCGCCTTGTAAGTCAGCCGAAAGAGCAGATGGCAGTCGGACCGGCACTCACCGTTAAGGCAAGAGGCGGTGATAACCTTGCTCTTCACGCGGCATTAAATATTGCTCAGGAAGGCGACTTTATCGTGGTGTCCAACGAGGAAGATGATACACGTTCCCTTATGGGCGAGATCATGATGGCTTATCTTCGTTATGACAGAAAGATCGCTGGTATCGTTCTTGACGGACCGATCCGTGACATCGATGAGATCGGAAAATGGGATTTCCCGGTATACTGCACAGGCACAACACCGGGCGGCCCGTACAAAGAGGGACCAGGCGAAGTTAACGTACCGGTATCCTGCGGCGGAATCAGCGTAAACCCGGGAGACATCATCCTGGCTGATCCGGATGGCGTTATCGTTATCCCGAGAAAAGATGCTGCTCAGATCTTAGAGGACGCGAAGAAGTTCCAGGCAGCAGATGAGAGCAAGCTCGCGGCTGCAAAGAACGGCACAGCAAAGAGAGAATGGGTAGAGAAGACTCTTGCGGCAAAAGAGTTCGAGATCATCGACGACGTTTACGAGCCGTAATCCAGATTATATACGGACAGTTCGCCATGCACGGAGCTGGTCGAAAAACCGCTGTGGATTTATTTGCAGAGACGTTTGACTAAATCAGGCATGGAAATAGAACTGTTGTCTTCCCGGGAGGTCAAATGTCTGGGGAGAGTTCAGCATCCATTCATTTCATAATGAAGACCCCTATACTTTATGTTTGTTATACCCCAAACCTTATTTTGCGAAAAGCAGACCAGGGACAGGAAGCTCAACCTGTCCCTGGTCTGCTTCAGCATTTTCCCACCTTGCAAACCCCGGAAAACTATGTTATGATATCATGTGATTTCGTCCGCGTCCATGCTGGATGCGGGCATATGTGCGGTGAGTCTGGAACCAAAGATCGGAATGATGGGCGAAGAACGTGAAAGTGCAGCGGGAAGTTCTGATCTTGGACAGGCAAAAGAACATAGAAGGAGAAATGATATATGAAATGGAAGAAATTTACGCTTGAGACGACCACGGATGCGGTGGATTATCTCGGAAGCATGTTTGATGATATCGGAATCGAGGGAATGGAGATCGAGGACAACGTACCGCTTACCGAAAGCGAGACGAAGGGAATGTTCATCGATATTCTCCCGGAACTTCCGCCGGATGACGGTACCGCGAGAGTCAGCTTCTATTTAGACGAGGACGAGGATACGGAAGAAAAGTTGAAGGCAGTCCGTGAGGGGCTTGAGGAGATCCGCCAGTTCGTGAATATCGGTACCGCGAAGATCACTGAGTCCGAGACGGACGATAAGGACTGGATCAACAACTGGAAACAGTACTTCAAACCGTCTACGGTTGATCATATCCTGATCAAGCCGACGTGGGAGGAGATCCCGGAAGAGCATAAGGACAAGCTTTTGATCCAGATCGATCCGGGAACCGCGTTCGGAACCGGAAAACACGAGACGACACAGCTCTGTATCCGTCAGCTCGAAAAGTATGTAAAGCCGGGCGTAAAGGTCCTTGACCTCGGAACAGGAAGTGGAATCCTCGGAATCGCCGCGTTAAAGCTTGGTGCGGAGTATGTATTTGGAACGGATCTCGATGAGAACGCCATCACCGCAGTTCATGAAAATCTGGCAGCCAACGATATCCCGGAGGAGAAGTTCGGTGGGATCCAGGGAAATATCATCGACGATAAGGCGACACAGGATGCGGCGGGATATGAGTGCTACGATATTGTTGTTGCAAATATTCTTGCCGACATTATCATCATGATCCAGAAACAGGTTCCGTTCCACTTAAAGAAAGGCGGAATTTTCATCAGCTCCGGTATTATTGATATGAAGGAACAGGCTGTCCGCGAAGCGCTTGAGGAGAACGAAGCCTTCGAGATCATCGAAGTGACAAGACAGGGCGAGTGGGTATCCTTCACAGCGAGGAAGAAATAGTGTACCATTTTTTTACGGAAACAGAATTTTTTACAGAGTCGGAGGCCGTGATCACCGGTCCCGATGTGAATCATATTAAGAACGTACTGCGGATGAAGCCGGGGGAGAAGCTCCTGCTCAGCGACGGCAAGGGCACAAACTGTCTCTGCGAGATCACAGAGCTTTTCCCGGATAAAGTCCTTGCGAAGATCCTGCCGAAGGAAGTGGATGATACGGAGCTTCCTGTAAAAGTGACCTTGTATCAGGGACTTCCGAAAGCAGAT
>OGEJ01000289.1_pt1 | contig 22474 bp, 18 predicted proteins | sample 1570701 | NCBI WGS metagenome assembly OGEJ01 (sample SAMEA2582140, study PRJEB24529) | metagenome | biome: Human gut stool | place: China | collected 2011
GCAATGTAATGCGTCCTATGCATCCCGCCATGCAGCGTAGGTTGTTTGATTTGGGCGGTGTCAATAGCCCGTTCCATAATGGGATTGTGCCATATGTACCAACTACGGGCACTGATGAGTGTCGAGAAGCGTTTCTCCACATTTTGCGCAGCCAAGGCTTTGATACAACAGGGCTTGATGTACTTGTAACAGACGGTGCATCCATGGCGATGGAAATCATCATGCTCGGCGTATGTGGTGGTGCAGGCGAAGAGGAACGCCCTCTCTTGATGTTCAACCCTTCTTATACAAACTATGATGCAGTAGGTCTTCGCATTGGTCGTAAAACGGTTACTGTAGAACGGGAGCTCAATGAAAATGGTGAGTTTGAATTGCCCTCTGTAGAGACTGTTGAGCAACGCATTATCGAGACAAAACCTGGGGCGTTGCTTATCATTCCTTATGATAATCCTACAGGTCAATTATTTAGCAAAGAAACGCTTATTGAATATACTAAATTGTGCGTTAAACATAATTTATGGATTATCTCTGACGAAGCGTACCGTGAATTGGCTTATGAAAAAGGGAAAGAAACATCTAGCATTTGGGCCTTAACCGATAAAGATGTGCCTGGCATCGAAGGCCGCCGTATCAGCCTTGAAACGGCTAGCAAGGTTTGGAATGCGTGCGGACTTCGCATTGGAGCTATCATTACGGATAATAAATTATGTTATGAAAAATCTGTTGCGGAATATACGGCAAATCTTAGCGCTAATACATTGGGCCAATATATTTTTGGCGCTTTGAAACATGAGTCCTATGCGCAATTGCACAACTGGTATGAGCAACAACGCGACTACTATCGTCAAATGATCTTTGAACTCCACAAAGGTTTTAAAGAGGCAGAACCGGACTTTATCGTGTCTCGCCCTGAAGCGTCTATTTACTTTGTAATCGACGTGAGAAAGGTTGCAAAACCTGGCTTTGATGGTGTAGAATTTGCTTCTTGGTGTGCCGAACACGGTGCAGTAAGCCTTGATGACGGCAAGGAATATACACTCCTCATGGCACCGCTCAATGGTTTTTACAGCGGTCGCGGCAAGGAAGATAATCCGGGCAGAACACAGCTTCGCGTGTCGTTCTGTGAGAATCCGGAACTGTTGCGATTGGCACCGGAGCTGTTATCTAAACTGTTTAGAGCTTATGAGGCGCAACGGACGGAATAATCATATTGAAAATAAAAGTGCGCTACGTTCACAATATTCGTAAATGTAGCGCACTTTTTTGATTTTGAATGCAGTAAATATATTTATGATTAGAGCTGTAGTCATAGTTTTGAGATAAATTTAGTTTGAATATCAGCTATCAAACTATATAGATATATGATATATCAAGAGAAAACTATAGTATAAAGTTTTTCTGCATATATAAATTTAACTGATAAAAGCGCTTATATCTTGCAGTATTTGGTCAATTTCCATATGATTATCTCGCAGTAATTCATCGGGATCATATCTGTCATAGAAGCCTTTTCGTATTCCGTAGTTCATGACCTTGATGTTCTGTCTTCCATAGTATGTGGCAATTTTCTGTCCGAAGCCGCCGTCGATGACGCCGTCCTCCAAAGTGATGATGAGAGAATGGTTTTCCTGTAATCGGTCGAGCAGATCTGTATCCGGTTCCGATATCAAAAGTGGTTTTATCACGGTCGGTGTAATAGCATGTTTTGCTGTTACCGCCTCGGCCAGGGCAATGGCGCGCCGGTAAAAGTTACCGACACCTATGATGGCGATTTCACAGCCCTCTTGGACGGTCTTCCAGCTGCGGATGGAAAGATCCGTAATGTCTTGTGTCTCAAGAGGATCGTAATTCGGCGTTCCTACGGGAACACGTACGGCCACAGGATAATCATGATGCTGCAAGCCGAACTGAATGGATGCCTTCAGTTCCTCCACCGTGGTAGGTGCAATATAGGCCAGATTCGGTATGTTGGTGAGCATAGGAATATCGCTGAATCCTAAATGCGTTATATCCTTTGTACCGTAAATGGATGCGCGATATACGAGAATCAAGGCGTTGCTGTTGTTAATGCATACGTCGTTTATTAGCTGATCGTAAGCCCGTTGTAGGAACGTACTGTATATCGGTAAAATCGGTTTTGCATCGGCGCGAGCGATGCCGGCCAATAAGGTCATTGCATGCTCCTCGGCGATGCCCACATCGATATATTGAGCGCCTAATTTCTGACGGATCTCCGGTGTCAGGCAAAATCCGCCGGGCGTGGCCGCCGTGATGATGCAGGCGGATTTATTTGCTTCTAACTCGGCGATTAATTCCTTTGCGACGATAGCTTCGTATGTGTTATTATAATTTTTATTGATTACACCTGTGTTGACGTCGAATGATGAGGGATTGTGAAAGTCCTCCGGCGCCAGTTCCGCCGATTTATATCCATAACCTTTCGTGGTGCGGATATGTAAAATGATGGGGTGAGGGTAATCTTTTACTGATTTGAATTCCTCGATTAAAGACAAAACCGAATTGCCGTCTTCAATGTAACGATACTCAAGGCCCATGGTTTTAAACATATTATTCGTACAAGTTCCGTTTGTGTTCCGTAATTCTTTTAAATGAGTGTACAAGCCGCCGTGGTTTTCGGCGATGGACTGATCATTATCGTTGATAATCACGATACAGTTGGACCGCAGCGTAGCAAGATGATTTAAGGCTTCGAACGCCTCGCCGCCGGATAATGCACCGTCCCCGATGAGCGCGATGATATTCTCCTTTGTTTGATTGAGATCGCGACCAATCACGAGCCCGCACGCGAGACTAAGTGCGGTGGATGCATGACCCAAGTGAAACAGATCGCAGTTACTTTCACGTGGATTACTGTAACCTGAAACGGTGTAGAATTTATTTTCTTGCGTAAACCCTTCGAGTCTGTCGGTCAATATTTTGTGGGCGTAACTCTGGTGAGATATGTCGAATATGATCTTGTCGCAGGGGCAATTAAATACGTAGTGAAGCGCAAGAATAATGTCTGTGGCGCCCAATGAAGGACCTACGTGGCCACCTTTAATCGATGTTCTATGAATGATGGCCTCGCGTATTTCCCGCGCTATTTCCAGTAACTCTGCTTCAGTGCATTGTTTTAAATTATCGGCTGAATGTATTTGTGAAAGCTTCATGTTGCTACCTAAAATTTATTTTATTATCTAAATAAGACTTCTATATAGTAAATGTTAGAGACTATTTGTGTTCATACGTGAGAAAAGTATGAATACTGTCTATTATTATAACACGAGATGAAGTTGATGATTATAGTAGGAGATAAAGTCGATTATCGGTAGAGAGAGTAATGAGAAAATTTCAGATAAATCATGAAAAATAAATGAAGCTGTGTTATCATAGAAGATATAATTCAGTTTGTTCGTTACATTTATTAAGAGAGGAAAAATCTATGAATAAACAGTGGGTTAGTCCCCCGTTATTAGTGCAGACCTTAATGATTATCGTTGATTATATTGCTATTGTATGTAGCATTATTTCCGCATATAATACCAGAACCGCATTGCCGTTCTGGAATGGTGCTAATAGTTTACATGTAGATTTCTTTTATGGGTATATTATTACCCCTATAGTGTTTATCCTTGTATTATTGTTGAATAATGCATATAGTATGGATAAAGCCTATTGGGATAAGATTAAAATTATATTTCGGTCCATAACAATCGGTATAGTTGTATCCATCGTTCTGATGTATGCAGGTCATATCATCGACAACGTATCCCGTTTATTTGTTGGCTTATCTTATATATTTATACTGTTATATGTTATCGTTTTACGATATATATTGATTCAAATATTGATAAAGCTTAAATTATTATATATTCCGATTTTATTGGTCGGAGCAGGAAAAACAGCGGAATTAGTTGATCGATATCATAATAGAATGCTCATAAATTACTATAAAATTATCGGCTTTGTGGACGATAATCCGAAGTCCTCATTATTAGCGCAAAAGTATCCGCGTCTAGGCGGTTTTAATGACGTGGAGGACGTCATTAAAAGATATAACGTATCCACTGTACTGGTTTGTGCTCCCGGTCTTGAATCAAAAAAATTAGTGTCTTTAATCAACCGCTTACAGCTGCTTGTAAAAAGGGTTTCCTTCGTACCGGAACTGTTCGGATTGCCGGCCAGTAATATTTCGGCTCGCGGCATGATAGAGGAACAGGCCGTTGTATTGCGCGTGCAGAATAATTTGGCCCGTAAGTCTAACCGCATTATGAAGCGTATTTTTGACATCGTGGCTACCGTCTGTGGCGGCATCTTAATCTTACCGATTATCGCTATCGTGGCGGTATTAATTTACCTTGACTCTCCGGGGCCTATCGTGTTCGGTCATAAACGGGTCGGTCAAGGCGGTAAGGAATTTCTTTGCTACAAATTCAGATCTATGGTTCCCAATGCGCAGGAAGCGTTGGAGATTTATTTAAAGGAACATTCGGAGGCTCGCGAAGAATGGGAGCGGGACTTCAAGTTGAAGGACGATCCGCGGGTTACGAAAATCGGTAAATTTTTACGCAAGACCAGCCTCGATGAACTGCCGCAGCTATGGAATGTCCTTATGGGCGATATGAGCCTTGTAGGACCGCGTCCTATCGTGCAGGCGGAGGTTGAAAAGTATGGCGATTATATTAACGACTTTTACCTTGTGCCGCCCGGCATTACCGGCGTGTGGCAGGTGAGCGGCCGCAGCGATACTACATACGAGGAACGAGTTCTCATGGATTCCTGGTATGTACATAACTGGTCCGTGTGGATTGATATTGTATATCTATTAAAAACGGTATTGGCCGTTGTGAAGGGAAAGGGAGCGTATTAATGACATATGATTATTTAGTTGTAGGGGCAGGCCCGTTCGGTGCCGTATTTGCTCATGAGGCGCACAAGCGCGGTAAATCCGTTCTCATCATCGATCGGCGGCATCATGTGGCGGGTAATTTATATTGTGAAAGCAAGGATGACATCAACATTCATGTATATGGTGCCCATATCTTTCATACATCGATGAAGCATGTGTGGGACTATGTGAATCAATTTGCCGAATTCAATCATTACGTGAACAGTCCGGTGGCGAATTATAAGGGTGAGATGTATAATTTGCCGTTTAACATGAATACATTCTCTAAGATGTGGAACATACGCACGCCGAAAGAGGCGGAGGCGATTATTACGGAGCAACGTCATGTGATTACGGGAGAACCGAAGAATCTTGAGGAGCAGGCTATCAGTCTTGTGGGGACGGATATTTATGAGAAGCTCATTAAAGGTTATACGAAAAAGCAATGGGGCCGTAAATGTACGGAACTTCCGGCTTTTATCATCAAACGGTTACCGGTTCGTTATACGTATGATAACAATTATTTCAATGACCGTTACCAGGGGATTCCCGTGGGCGGTTATACGAAGATGATTGAACGCATGCTGGAGGGGATCGAAGTGCGGTTAGGCGTAGATTTCCTTGAACATCGCGATGAATATGAAGCTATGGCGAATAAAATTATTTATACGGGTCCTATCGATGAATATTTCGAGTATTCAGAAGGAATATTGGAATATCGTGGCCTCTATTTTGAAACAGAGCGTCTTGAAGAGGAAAACCATCAGGGCGTGGCTGTTGTGAACTATACGGAGGCGGATATCCCTTATACCCGTATCATCGAGCATAAGCATTTTGAATTCGGCACGCAACCTTTTACCTATGTGACGAAAGAGTATCCGAAGGACTGGAAGATAGGCGAAGAGGCATATTATCCCGTAAATGATGTAAAGAATCTGGATTTATACGCCAAGTACGTAAAAAAAGCCGAAGCGGAAACGAATGTAATATTCGGTGGTCGTTTAGGGGAATATAAATATTACGATATGGATAAGGCCATTGCGAGTGCGTTGGAGTTGGTAAAAAGGGAATTTGTTATATGAGAATAGAATGGTTAGATTCATTAAAAGGTTTTGCTATATTTTTGGTCGTTGTGGGACATGTTGTTCTTGGTTATATTAGAGCAGATATTTTCCCTCAGTATTATAATGAATTACAATATATTTATGATATAATTTATAGTTTTCATATGCCATTATTTTTTCTGATTAGTGGATTTTTGTATAAATTCACCTGGTCGAAAAAAAATACAGGGGTTTTAAAGAAAATAGGGAATAAATTTTTTAATATGGTGCCCCTGTATCTTGTATTTTCATTAGTTTTTTGGCTTTTTAAGTACTATGCAACTCTATATAGTAATATCCAAATGAGTGATCATTTTAACTTTATAGATTTAATACATATTTACATAGCACCTCTTGCTTATTTGTGGTTTTTATATGTATTAATATGCTTATTTATAATTATTCCTTTGTTAGAATCTTTTATAAAACCAGTATTAGTATTTTTAGTATTTTTTCTGCTATATATTTTTGCGCCTCATATTGAAGGGATGTTTGCAATTGTAAATTTAATAATTTATGGAGGCGTATATTTTTCATTAGGGTCTACATTAGGGTCTATATTATTTTTTTATAGTGATTATCTTAAAAATAATATAGGTAATAAGTTAATAATAGTTTCTTTTATAAGTATTGCTATAGCTTATTTTAGCTTTCCATTTATTAATACTTATAATATTTTTAAATTTATATGTGCGATATCGGTATCAGTCTTTTTATCAATTATATTTTTTAGATTACAGAATTATAAATTTGTTAGTCTTTGGAATCCTTGTGGATATTATTCTTTAGGTATATATATATTACATTTATATTTTACGGGTCCATTAAGAAGTATCTTTAAATATTTAGCAATAGATAATATTATTATGGTTTTAATTCTCTCTTCCATTATTAGTACGTTAGCACCTATTTTTATTGTAAAGTTTTTTGCTCGATATAAGGTAACTTCTTGGGTTTTTGGAGAAACTAAATTAATAAAATTAGAATAATATGATAGGGCAATATGATTGATAAGAAAGTATTTTATTTTGATGATATTTCCTGTAATTTTATATCCTTGATATGAAGCGGTTTAGTTATGGAAATGCATTATTTAAATAGAGGAATATTTAAAATAATAAGAGGTCAGATTAGTGAATATTAAAGTATTAGTAGCCACGCATAAGCAATATTGGATGCCGACAGATTCTGTCTATATGCCCATCCATGTGGGGAGAGTTGGCAAATTTAATATTGGTTATATTGGGGATCATACGGGGGAAAATATCTCCGAGAAAAACGCAAATTACTGCGAGTTGACAGGTTTATATTGGGCGTGGAAGAATCTTGATGCGGATTATATCGGTCTTGTTCATTACAGACGGTATTTTACGCGTAAAGAGGTGCGCTCTGTGGAGGATAAGAAGAGTCAGATTCTTACCGGTGCGGAATGGGAAACATTACTTTCACAATATCCTGTTGTGGTGGCTGATAAGCGTAAATATTATATTGAGTCGAATCGCTCTCATTACAATAATGCTCATCATAGCGAAGGCCTCGATGTAGCGGAGCAGATTATCGCCGAGAAATATCCTGAATATAGTGCTGCTTTCACAACGGTCTGCAATCGTACATGGGCACACATGTTCAATATGTTTGTGATGCGTCGAGACCTATACAATCAGTATTGTGAGTGGATGTTCTCCATATTGGAGGAACTCGAAAAGCGCGTAGATATTTCCGGTTATGACACGTACGAATCGCGTATTTTCGGATTTGTCAGTGAAATTCTGCTCGATGTATGGATTGAAGCTAATCATATTGAGTATAAGGAACAAAATGTATCCTTTATGGAGCCGCAAAATTGGTTGAAAAAGGGCGGATTATTTTTAAAACGGAAATTTTTCAAATAGAAAATTTATCAACTATGAAAGGGGGGGGAGATACATTATGCAAGAAATCGATTTTGCTGATATTAAGCAGTTGGCGCTAAATATTCTTAAAGATGTGGCAGAATTTTGTGATCATCACGATATTAAGTATGCGTTAGCTTATGGTACTATGCTGGGTGCGGTTAGGCATGAAGGGTTTATTCCGTGGGATGATGATATTGATATCATGATGCCGAGGGAGGATTATAATCGATTTTTAAGGTTATATAACGATAGAAGTTCAAAATACAAAGTTTTTTCTATCGAGACGGATGATACATATACATATACTATGGCAAAGGTATTTGATCAAGATACGTTGATGATTGACAATACTTTATGGCATAATTTTGATAAAGCCGGGGCATTTGTCGATATCTTTCCTGTTGATGGATTACCTGAAAGTAAGTCGGAGCAGCAAGCGTTATTTCGACATCAGCAATTATTAAATTTATTATTCCATGGTTCCTCTATGAAGTTTACTTTCAGTAATCGATATGTTGATTCCAAGGGTAGCTTTACTTTACTGAAAGGATATATCCGGACCTTTTTAAAATTCGGAGCTATAAGTTTGATGCATTTTTTGCCGACCACATATTTAATTAAAAAGATTAATTTGGATGCACAACAATATACATATGCTGATTCAAAATATGTAAGTGTTTTGGTGGATTGTGCCAGCGGAAATAAGCGAGAAGTGTATTTGAAGCAGCTTTTTGATGACAGAGTGCGGTATAAATTTGAAGACACGGAATTTTGGGGTGTTGCAGATAGCGATTTTTATTTGAAGCATCTTTTTAATAATTATATGGAAGCACCGCCTGAAGATCGGCGTGTGCCGCATCATAATTACAAGATTTATTGGAAATAATCAATAGGGAGGAAATAGTATGAAACTATTTACTGTAGGACCGACACAAATGAGAAAGGAAATTCTTGATGTTAGGCATCAGCAAGTTCCTTATTTTAGAACTGATGAGTTTTCGGATGTGATGCTGGATTCCGATAGATTATTAAAGAAATTTATGAATGCACCGTCAGGTGCTAAGAGCATATATTTAACTGCGTCCGGAACCGGTGGGTTAGAAGCTACTATTATGAACTGTATGAATGAAACAGATCATGCGCTCGTGATTAACGGCGGCACTTTCGGTCAACGTTTTGTAGATTTGTGTGAACTTCATGGTATTCCGCATACTGAAATTAAATTACATGATGATGAGCAATTAGTAGAGTCTCATTTTACCGGAGTAGCGGATAAAGATTTCACTTTTGTTATTGCTAATATTGATGAAACATCAACGGCACAATTATATGACATTCATTTACTCAGTGACTTTGCCAAAAAGAAAAATGCCTATTTAGTTATCGATGCTATCAGTTCTTTCTTAATTGATCCTTATGATATGGCCGGTAATGGAATTGATGTTACAATTATCAGCTCTCAGAAAGGTCTTTGTATTGCTCCCGGGTTATCTCCGATTGTTGTCAGTGAACGATTATATGAGGATCGTGTAAAAAATAACAATATTAAAAATCTATACTTTGATTTCAATCAGTATGTTAAAAACTTTACAAGAGGGCAGACACCGTTTACACCGGCTGTCGGGGTATGTTTGGAGATGAATAAAGCTTTACACCTTATTGAAGAGGAAGGCTATGAAAACTATTTAGCCAGAATCGATAATGTAGCTAAGGATTTTAGAAATCGAATGAAAGAGTTGCCTGTTTCTATGCCTACCTTTACATTAAGTAATGCTGTTACACCGATTCGATTTGAAGAACCTATTGCAAAGGATGTCTTCACCGTACTGAAAGATAAATATGATATATATGTAAATCCTACAGGTGGCAAAAACGAAAATTACGTTTTAAGGGTTGCGCATATCGGAGATACGACTATTGAAGATAATCAACTCCTTGTAGATACATTGAAATCGGTTATTAAGGATATTACGGGAAAATAACATGAAAAAGGTTATAACATACGGAACATATGATTTATTTCATGAGGGACATTATAATTTATTAAAAAATGCAAAGGCTTTAGGGGATTATCTCATTGTCGGTGTCACATCGGATTACTTCGATAAATCAAGAGGTAAATTTAATGTCAGAGATTCTTTGATGCAGCGCATAGATAATGTAAGAGCTACAGGCTTCGCCGATGAAATTGTGGTTGAAGAATATTTCGGACAAAAGATAGATGATATAAAACGGTTTAACGTTGATATTTTTACTGTCGGTTCTGATTGGGAAGGATATTTTGATTACTTGAATGAGTATTGCACAGTTCATTATTTGCCTAGAACGCAAGGTATATCCAGTACTCAAATAAGAAACGCCGATAATGTCAGACTTGGGATTATCGGTAATGAGCTTATTCTTGATAGATTTTTAGATGAATCGAAATTCGTCAGCGGTATTGATGTTGTAGGTGGTTTTACTGAAGTCGACGGTATTGATGGTGATTTTAAATCCGGTCAGTTTGATTCATTAAAAAAATATGATGATATAGAAACTCTATTTAATGATGTTGATGCGGTATATATTAATATACCGTTATCCAGCCGAGATGCTTATATTGAAAAGGCTTTGGAGGCTAAAAAACATGTACTAACTGAATTTCCGTTTAGTAGTGATACTAAAAATACCATACGGTTAATAGAAAAAGCAAAATCGTCCGGCTTGGTGTTGATGGAAGGCTTAAAAACTGCTTATACGCCTGCTTTCAGTAAACTAATCGCTATGGCTCGAAGCGGACAGATTGGTAAGATATTCAACATAGAAGCTAATTTTACACAAGTTTTAGGGGATGGGTTAGAAAATCAAGTGAGAATTGCCGGCGGCAGTATTTTGTCTTTGGCAGCGTATCCTCTGTTAGCCATCTTTAAGCTGTTAGGCTTTGATTACAATCGTGTTGATTTTATCAGTCATAAAGTAGATGGTGTTGATATATTATCAAAGATTAATTTTATTTATGATGATGCGATGGCGTCCGCTACTGTTGCAATTAATGCAAAGGCGGAGGGTGATTTAGTTATTTCAGGATCCAAAGGCTATATTTATGTGCCTGCGCCATGGTGGAAAACAGAATTTTTTGAATTAAGATTCGAAGATGTTAATTTAAATAGAAAATATTTCTATAAATTTGAGGGCGAAGGCTTACGTTATGAGCTTGTAGAATTCTTGAAGTGTATTAGAGAGGATTCTGAAAGTTTCTTGATGAGTTATCAGGATACCATTGAAGAAGTGCGGGTATTAGATAAGTTTTTGTCAAATGAAAACGTTATTGTTATTTAGTATAGGGTTGGATGAGTATGCAACAATTATCTTTACGTGAAGTTCAATTAGAAGAATTGGAACTTTTAAAAGATTTTGACCAGTTTTGTAAAAAGCATAATTTAAAATATAGTTTGTGCTATGGGACGCTGATTGGTGCGGCTCGTCATAAAGGCTTTATTCCTTGGGATGATGATATAGATGTCTGTATGCCTAGGCCGGACTATGAAAGGTTATTAACATTAAAGGCATCTTATGATCATGATGGGTTAGAGTTAATTGCAAATCCTATTAATCATAGTTTAGATTCTACGTATGCCGCTATAGTTAATAGAAATATACCTTGTGAAAATACATACTCTAATACATTGCGCAGCAAGTATTTATGGATTGATATTTTTCCGGTTGATGGATTTTGTGAAGATATGTCTGTAATGGAAGAGATATATAAGAAATCAATTTTTTATCAGAAAATACTCACCTTGGCCAGCGCTAAGCTCTTTAAAGGAAAAACGTTGATTCATAGATTGGGAAAATTACTGATAGTCCCTCTTTGTCGTTTATTCGGTAAGCAACGTTGCATCGATATAATGGATCGATTAGCGAAATCATATACTTATGAAGATGCTGAATATGTTGGTGTTATCGCTTGGGGTGAAGGCGTAAAAGAACGATTACGCAAAGATGATTTTGAAATTATGGATGAAATCGAGTTTGAAGATGAAAAATTTTCAGTAATGTCCTGTTGGGAATTGTATTTGGATAACATGTATGAAAATTATATGGAGTTGCCTCCATTAGAGCAGCGGCGCGGACATAATATAGTGGCTTATAAGATAGGAAGGAAGGAGTAATTTTAATGGAACCTTTACTTTCTATTATTGTCCCTATTTATAATGTGGAACAATATTTGGAGCGATGCATCGAGTCAATTATCAATCAGACCTATAAAAATCTCGAGATTATTTTGGTTGATGACGGATCAAAAGATAATAGCGGCACTATTGCAGATACATATGCATCGAAGGACAATCGCATCAAAGTTATACATAAAGAAAATGGCGGACTGTCTGATGCCCGTAATCACGGTTTAGATCAGTCTAAAGGTAAGTATATTATGTTTATTGACAGTGATGATTTTATTGATTCGTCTATGTGTGAAATATTATTTGAAACGGCAGAAAAATATTTCTCTGATATCGTATCCTGTAATTACTATATTTATCGGAATAAAAATCATATATCTGTACATCCTATGTCTATTCAAGAGGATGAAAAAGTTTTTAGTGGAATTGATATTTTAAAATATTATTTGAAAAAAACTGAACCTTTTGATTTAAATATTGTATGTAATAAGATTTTTAAAGCGAGCCTATTTAATAATAAAAATTGTCGAATTCGTTTCCCTAAAGGCAGAGTACAGGAAGATAATTTTACTACTTTCCGATTGTTTGCAAAATCTGATGTAGTAACGACTATTAATCAGCCATTATATTATTACTTGCAACGTGCAGATAGTATCATGGCCAATTTTTCTAAGAAGTTTGTAAAGGATACGATTGATTCTCATATATATATGGCAACTTATTTATTAGAAAATAAGTTAGATATTATATGTGAACTACAGTTGTATTTATTGAATTCATATACTGATTTATATAGAAAGATTTGTTTATTGGATAATGCGGATAAGCAAGATTTTATGGATCTATTAAGGGCGTATAAAATATTTGTTTTAAATCATACTTTGAATGTGAGCAATAATCATTTGTGGGGAATAAAGCAAAAGCTGAAGCGATTTTTAATAAAAACAGATTTAATTAAATATATTATATGTAGAGGATAATAGTGGTGCAAAAGCGTTATTCAAAATTAATAGAAAATATATTTTCTTTACTAACATTACGAGTTTTAGAATATGTATTGGCTTTTATTCTGGTACCCTATTTAATTCGTATATTAGGCCCCATGAATTTTGGGGCTATAGCTTTTATGCAAGGGATAATGGAGTATTTTCGTATATTCGTTGATTATGGCTACTCATTAACGGCTCCAAAGGAAATAGCACAAGCAGATGGAGATATAAAGCGCTTATTTTCTAAATATTTTTATGGAAAATTGATATTGCTGATAGGGGTTACTCTGATTTTCTTTTGTATATATCAATTACAATATTATATTTTAGGGAAAAGCATAAATATATTGCTTTTTGAGGTAATGTACTTTGGGATTATTGGGAATGTATTATTTCCAGTATGGTTTTTTCAAGGCATACAACAAATGCGATATATAACTATTCTAAATATGTCTGGGCGGATTATTTCTATGATAGGAATATTCTTGTTGGTTAAATCTCCTGATGACTATATTTTATCCGCATTTTTACAGTCCTGTACACCGTTAATTGCAGGCATATTTTCTATTTTCTGGTTAGTTAGAAATTATAAAGGGATTTTTAATTTTCCGGAATTTAGTGATGTTATACTCTCTTATAAAGAGGGATGGACTATTTTTATTTCATCTTTAGCTGTTAATTTATATACCACGACAAATGTAGTCGTATTGGGTATGTTTACAGATAATATTGTTGTCGGTTATTATAGTGCTGCTGACAAATTAATTAATTGTATTCGTAGAGGTATTTCTGCTGTCAGTGAGGCTATTTATCCTTTTGTAAGTAAGCTGATTAAATCTGATATACGAGAAGCATTATTCTTTATAAGGAAACAATTAGGTATATATATTGTTTCAGGGATAATAGGTTGTACATTGTTATTTGTGTACGCTGATGAAATAGTTATGTTTTTGATTGGTCCTACATATTTAATGACAGTAGATATATTAAGAGTGTTATCCTTCTTACCGCTTATTGTAGCTGTCAGCACTATATTTGGTGCCGAAATAATGTTACCTACTAATATGTATAATATTTATAGTCGTATATTAGTTAGTGCTGCTATTTTCAGTTTGGTGATTATTTTCCCTTTATGCTATTGGTTTACAGCTGTTGGAGTGGCAATGACTATGCTTGTAACGGAACTGTTTATTACGATTTATATGGGGATTATACTGTGGCAAAAAGGACGGTACTTAAAAAAAAGATATATTAATAGGTAAAATAGTATTTATTATAGAGCTTAAGAGATACTGTTAATTCTTTTTGTTATTTTTATTCGGGACTAATTTGTCTATTATATTTTCTACTATTTGGATAGCTTTATTTATGTGAAAGCATATGACATTGTATAAAAATGGAAAATGATATTCTAAGGTAAGTAGCTCTGATTATGGGATAAAAATCATAAATAAGAATAAGCATAGAAATTTTGTGGCAGTGTTATTCAAACAAAGAATACGTGGTATGTGACACCATATAGGTAACATACTCTAAAATGTGTTTAGGGATTGTCAATTCAGTATTATATGTATTAGTAATAAGGTGTTTTGTTTATTTTGACAAAATAGGCTTAAAAGGGGGATAATAATGAGAATTTGTGTAACCGGTGGAGCTGGATTTATTGGCTCGCATTTAGTGGATCGTTTAATTTTGGAAGGACACGTAGTACAAGTCATTGATAATTTGTCTACTGGGAATAAGGCGTTTATTCATTCAGATGCAGAATTTGTCGAAATGGATATAAGAGATCCAGATTTATATTTCGTCTTGAAGGAATTTAAGCCAGATTATATATTTCATGAAGCGGCGCAAACAGAAGTCGCTGTATCTATGAGTAATCCGCAATTAGATTGTGATATTAATTTAATGGGGTTGATTAATATACTTAATATAGCTGTTAAATTGGGAGTAAAAAAATTTTTAATGCCTTCTTCTGCAGCTATTTATGGTGACTTAGAGTCATTACCTTTACAAGAGTCTATGAGTGGAGAACCTTCATCTTTTTATGGATTGACCAAATTAACAGCAGAACATTACCTTCGTATTTATCATGAGGCTTTTAATTTAAATTATATTTGTTATCGCTATTCCAATGTATATGGACCTCGACAAGGAAGGGGTGGGGAAGGTGGTGTAATTAGTATTTTTGCAAATGCTATTACACAAGATTTACCTATTTCTATTTACGGTGATGGTGAACAAACTAGAGATTTTATATATGTAGATGATGTAGTTGAAGCTAATATGTTAGGTATGCAGAGTCAGGTTACGGGGATATATAATGTGAGTACTAATATTGGCAGTTCAGTTAACTTGCTAATTGATGAATTAAAAAAAATTAGTAATAAAGAAATTAAGGTATTATATAAGGAACCAAGATTAGGGGATATTAAGCATTCTATTTTGGATACCAATAAAATAGAGAGAGAGCTTTTGTTTAAAGCAAAATATAGTTTACATGAAGGTGTAAAAAGGACTTATGAATATTTTAAAGGAATATAAGTTGTTAATAGTATTATGGATTTAGCTTCTTAAAGTGCAATATAAAATTGAATAGGATTTAAATCCATTATTTTATTAATTTTTTAAAAAGACCTCCTGCGATGTTTTTATATAATATTTTACGTGGTAAGTTATTGCATCAGTGAAGAGTTCATAGGAGTATATTTAATTTTCAGTAATTGAATTTTTACAAGTTTCAATCTTTGTATTATGAAGTTTTCTGGATTGTCTTAGTTCATGTTTATGTTTTTTAGAGATGGATTTTTTTCATTGAATGATGCTATTATTAAAGGCTGATTTATGGTTTTATCCTAAAACATCTTTGATGAAAATAGTTACATAAAGTTTTAGTATAAAGCATTTTATTACATGCAAATATATACTTATGTTCAGCATATCTGACAGTATCATCAAAAGCTGTTCTCAAATTTATAGTATTATGATATGTAGTGAATAAGTAATATATTATCGACTCAAAGGTATATGTGAAGTTATAATATATCAGTTTAATAAAGTAGAAAGGATTAATATGGAATCTCAAGTTATTTCTTATCAAGTTATAAAGGAAATTATTAAAAAAAATAGACGGATTTTAGTCTATTTAATGGTAGGTATATTAATTATCTCTCTCCTATTAGCATTTTTATTGCCAAAAAAATATACATCTAGTGTAATGATTCAAGTAAAGCCTCAAAATAATGCATTGAATTCTTTGTCCCTTAATTCTGGGCTATTGGCGTTAGCCGGCATTTCTACAGGGGGCTCTGTATTAGATTATATGTCATTATTAAAAAGTGACAGAGTCATTGATCCAGTTATTAAGAAGCTAGATAATGAAGATGCAGAAGATGAGAAGTTTAATGCAGAGGATTTTGTAAAGAAATATATGCAAATTGATAATCCGAGAGGAACATCTATTTTATCTTTTACGATTACGGCTGATTCTCCTGAAAATGCACAGCGAATCGCACAAGATGTAGTAGATTCCTTACAAGATGCCATCGCAGGTGTTGGCTCTACACAGGACTCTACACTTATTAAAATTCTTGACAAAAAGAATGAAGATGCTAAGCATAAAATGGATGTAGCTATAGCTGCACTTGAAAAATATAAACAAGAGAATGGTGTGTTTTCTCCTAGTGAACAAGAAAAAATGCTCTTGGAACAAGCATCGGGTTATGAAAAAGCAAAATCTGACGAAACGGTTAAGTTGAATACTAACTCTGCAATTTTAAATTCCATAGAATCTCAGATTGATACCCAAAATAAAAACCTTATAGACTCACAGATGGCGGATAATCCTGAAATTCAATCTATACGAAAAGAATTGTTTAATGCTAATGAACAATTGGCTAAATTGCAATTTAAATTTACTGATGATTATCCGGAGATTGTTAAGGTAAAAGAGAATATCAGTTATCTAGAGAAACAATTGGCAAAAACGGTGGCACAGTCTATTTCTTCTGAAAATGTTACTCTCAGTCCTGTACAAATGGATTTATTGCAGAAACGTGTTGTTGTTAAAAACAATGTTGAATCCGCTAGTGCGGCACTTGCAAAACTTGATGAATTAAGTAAACAAAATGTTGAAAAATCCAATCAATTTTCACAGAAATCTGTTAAGTTTTTAGAACTGCAACGTAATGCTAAAGTTTCCACCGATACTTATAATCTTTTAACTAAGAGTATTGAAGAATTAAAAATCAAAGAAAATCTTGAGTCTATGGATATCCGTGTTCTTAATACACCAACTTATCCGGTTAAACATTCCTGGCCACGTAAACTATATGTTTTGCTTGTAGGCGGACTATTATATTTAGTAATTGCAGGTGGGTTTATTTATGTTCAATATACTAGACGTATGAGTGCAATGAAAGAATAGGTGATCCTATGGTATTTTGGATTGGACTTGTGATTTTTACTTTCTTAGCTGTCATTGCGGAACGTTTGGTGCCGATTCAATATAAAAAAATTATTCCTTTAATTGTTATCGGTGTATTTACATTTTTAGGGATGTTCAGATATGAAATTGGTACAGATTATGATTGGTATGTTGTACTGTTTAATCAAGCAACTATTAATGATGAATATCCGGAACCGTCATTTTTAATTATTGTTGAAATTCTCCGTTATTTTCATATGTCGTATCAGTCTTTGTTCATTGTTTATGAAGTATTGATCATGATATTTTTATGGAGCGGGATTCGACGATATACTAAAGATACAGAGATAAAAATATTGATCTTGGCATTATTTTTATGTCTTCAGTATTTTTTCTCTCTTACTGGTATACGACAAGCTCTAAGTATGGTATTGATATTTTGGGGATATCAATATTGTTTAGAACGAAAGTTATTAAAATACTTATTGGTTGTATTTGCTGCCACAGCTTTTCATTATAGTGCGATTATAACTTTAGTATTGTATTGGATTCCTAAACGAGTATGCTCTTGGTCCATTTATGCAGCTATATTTTTAGGTTCATTTATTGCACTTAAATTTAATATAATATTGTCTCTTTTGTCTGCGGTTTTGAATGTATTACATATAGAGGGGCGATATTTGGGATATATTACAGATAAAGATTCCGTTAATATGACAGGCTTATATATGATGAGCCAGTTTATATTATTTTCTATATCTCGTTTAGTGATTTTAAAGTTTAAATCAGAATATAAATCTGTGCTGAATTTATGGTTTTTGGGAATTATAGGACATTTTTTGTTTTCATTTTCATTACCTATTACACGGTTAACTAAGTATTTTGAATACTTCCTTATTTTAATCATGCCATATACCATACAATATTTAAATACTATGTTTCAACTTCAAGTTAAGGATAAACTTTATAATTTTAAATGGGGTTATATTGCTTTAATATTTTTTATGTTTGCGTTTTTAAGAGGAATGGCTGAAATTCCTCATGATTATTATACGCATTGGGATAATCCATATCCAGCTGGTATGAATATAGAGTATGATTTTAATTTTAAAATTTTTGAATAGTTGTAGATATGAGCGCATGTTTCAGAGTTCCTTTATACTTTGTGCTATCTGTGTTTATATATTGCTATAAGATAATATAACTATTATTTAGTATATGTGTTTTAGATGATGTATTTTATCAGTGTAATTGTATAATATTAAGGTTAATAAGAAAAAGTTACTTAAGGAGATAAATATGAAGCATAAGTTATTGATAGTTTTTGTATACGCTTGTTTAGCATGTAATGTGGTTATGGCTAATGTGACTGATACTGTTACAAGTGAATATATGGGGCAAGTATCTGCTCCGTATATGCCGGAAGTACGAGATGTTTCTGTTGTTGACAGTGGTGTAAAGGGAAGAGAAGTTGTCACTTTCAAAACCAATGCCATTAAACATCCAACTAAAGAACAAAAATTGAAAATGGTTTTGGAAAACGGAGAGTATATCGATCCGAAAGATAGTGTGTTTTCTATAGCGCGTCCTGATATAGGAGAATATCGGTTATCCAAGTATGATAAGATTAATTTAAATGTTTTAGGTTACACTAGTAGTGAGTTAGGATTTACCGATTCAACTACTGATAGTACTAGTAATTCCGGTGTGACTTTGATGATTGGACCCGATGGACGTATTAATACACCGTATACGGGGGTAGTTAAACTTTCAGGATTAACATTACAGGAAGCATCAGCGTTATTGAGTGAGAAATTTGCACATTATATTCATAAATCGGATGTGACTGTTAATGTATCTGAATATGGAGGTCGTCAGGTTTATGTGATGGGGGAAGTACCGAAACCGGGTATTTATAAACTGGGTGCCGATTATATGAATGTATTTGCAGCTATTTCGAGTGCACAAGGGACGGCGAGAAAGGCTAGACCAAGTCATATTCAGGTTGTTCGTGTTATTGATAATACCGTATATGTACGCGAAGTTGACTTGGAAAGTTTCATAAAGAAACAGGATATTAAACAAAATATCGCATTGCAGGACGGTGATATGATTTATGTTCCTAAATCGCATCGTTTAATTCCGAGCGATATTGCTCCGTTTGCATCACTTGCATATACTATTCATAATGCGACTAATTAATAAAAGCGCATAAATATAATAAAATGACCTTTGCATATGAACTGGGGTATGTGAAAAAATCCTTGTAAAAATATATAAGCCCTCCATGTTACAATCAAGTTGAGCATGGAGGGCGTATTATTATGGTAAAGAAAGTACACTGCCGCATACGATCAACAGAGGGGAGAAAGAAATCAATTATTCAAGGATTATTATAGGCATATGGACAAGCTATTCAAGATGCGCTGAAAGAACTCCTAGGTAGTACAATTAAAGAAATGATCGAATCTGAAATGACTTTATATTTCGGCTACGGTAAATCTGAATGAAAGATTCTGATCAAGACTGTAATGAGCATATATTGATAATTGTATGGTCACAGTATGGTGATGTAGTCGTTGAGGTCCCGTAAGATCGAAATTCAATCTTTGATTCTCATATTGTAAAAAAGCGGTAAAAAGATATTTCAACCATTGACGGTAAAACTATCTTTATGTATGTTAAAGGCATGACTATGGGCTAAATATCTGAAACTATCCGTATTTTCTTGTGTAGAATATCAGCATTGCAGCAGCCATCAAATTCATAATATATTAAAGTATATAGTTGAGAAGGATAGGAAAGTCTTTACTAATGACTTAAAACGAATTTATAGAGTTCTTAACGAGGAAATCGCTGTCTCCATTCGTGACGAAGTGGTTGAAAAAATGATAGATAATCTCGTGCTATGCGAAGTTAGTTTACTAAATGGGATGAGCTAGTTTCGATTTTAAAAATTTTCTTGGATGTATGGACTATTTTTATATGACAAATAAGTGCTTTTATTAAAAGAACTTAAAATAGGTGATAGAGTTAGTAAATTACTAGCTCTATCACCTATAAAGTTGACGTGATATGTCTCCTTACTATTCCAAATTAACTAATAATAATTAATTATTGGTTAATTCACTATGTTCAGCTAATGCTTCTACATCTTTTAATAGTTGAGGGACATAATGTTTTAAGAATTCTAAATGGTGATTAAAATGTTTTTCGCGTTCTAGTAAATTCGGATTGTTATTTAATGTACCTAAAACCTTGATAGTTCCTTCAATTACACCTACTGAATCCAGTGCATAAGTTAAAAGTTTGTTAAATTCTGTCTCATTTTTAGTCATTACTATTTACCTCTTTATTTATAAAATAAAATTATAAATATGCCGATTATATATTATTTCTGTTTTTTATCAATTGAATAGGGGTTAAACCATGGATAGAACTGGCCAGATAAATTACAGTCACGTTACAATAGTAAAAAAGAAAGGATATATGATATGATTTCAAGATGACCTCGAAGCCTTCATCGAAAAGTTTAAACAATAATTTGTACAATGGTATAATGCTGATAAACCTCAGGCAAAGAGTTTAGCTAAATATGGAATGAAAATCTAAATCATAAGAAAGAATTATTCTAATTTTCTGTATCAGCGCTATATGATATACTTAATATGTTATACTCTACAGTTTATTATATAATATAAGTCACAGTAGTCAAGGCGATTGTATAGAACATGTTGTTATCAAAACGTTCAAAGCAAGTCAAGGTATTATGACTTGTAAAATAAAGGTATTATTAGAAAGGCAAAGCATCATTCTTTCCGGATGCAGAATTTGTTATATTCTGTGTGAATTTAATGGTCATACACTATACGACGTTATTGTTTAGCGATGTAATATATGTCCGAGTAAAAATTATTTGGCATTATACTTGTAGATTGATTGATTTATTTAACCATGAAATTATTGGTTATAGCGCAGCTCCAGGGAAGGATGCTGAGTTAGTTTATATTGTTTTTGCTAATAAGAATATTTCACTTACGTATGGGGAATATTCTATGCCGATTTTGGCAATGAGTTTAAGAATAGAATAGTTACGGAATAATTGGGGATTTATTAAAGGCTTTTAATATTCAGAATTCATTGAGTTACAAAGCTTGCTCTTATAACAATGCATAATGGAAGTAACTTTTAAACTTAATTAAAGTTAAATTGGTATATGGTTGAGTATTTAAATCTTTTGAGGTGTTATAAGCGATATTATCTGATTATGTACATTTGTTCAATATTCAATGAATTTATGGTGTATGTGATAACGAAAGAGCATAGACTCAATGTGATACTTTAAAATTTTTGTCCTAAAAGTGTTACTTATCTAATTGTTTTTTTAGCAATATTATTTTATAATTCAACATAACTCAATAACTCAAGCATTAGATCTAATAATAAACTGACCCTCTGATAGTAGATTAATCTATCGGAGGGTCAGTTTGCTGTATATCCATATTCAGTTTTTATTTGTAATAATTTATCTATTCTCATCTTCATCGCCAGTCCCCTTAGTACACAGTTCCATAGACGGATGTTTGGTAGAGAGGACCGACTTCTCAGCGATGGGGTACGATGTGTCTTCCAGGTTAACGGTTTGTAGCAATTTCTCGACGTCGTCGCTCTGGATGAATATTTCCTTGTTATACCAGCTACCGAATTCACGAATAACCGGTTCATTACGACGGAAATAGGTATATTGGTCGATTTTACGCGATTCCACAAGTTCAGCATTCTCTAAGATGCTCATAAATGTAGAAATAGAAGATTGCGATACACCGCAGCGTTTTTGGATACTCTTAACGCTCACACTATGAGGGAAATCGATAAGAGTGTTAGAGTGTACTTGTACACCGAATTCTTTCTCTGGGCGTTTTAGCCACAATATAATATCTAACCGATGCGGATTTGATAATGCTTTCAAGATTTTTAACGGGTCCATAGGGCCTCCTCTTAATTAAAAAA
>OGEJ01000292.1_pt1 | contig 22384 bp, 20 predicted proteins | sample 1570701 | NCBI WGS metagenome assembly OGEJ01 (sample SAMEA2582140, study PRJEB24529) | metagenome | biome: Human gut stool | place: China | collected 2011
AAGTCTGGCGACCAAACCATTTATGCCTCACTTTGATATAAATTATATCATATCTGGATAGGGAAAGGAATCTTATGATTTCTTTCCCTATTTGATTGTTATAACTTAAAACTTTTCCCAATCAAAAGCTTCAATAGTTTCTCTTAGCTTGCAATCAATATCTCGTACCCACTCAATAAACGGTTGTCCTTTATTTTCATCCCAAGATGCTAACACAGGTTCAATACCAATATGAATCAAGGTATTTTCATAATAGTTGCCATGTTGAGGTCTAGTGACACATTGATTATAAGCTAGACTTAGTGTCTTCAATTTATTTAAAATTGTTTCATCAATTATGGTATTAAGCTTAGCATATACCTTTTTACGTAATGCCTTCCCAGCTTCACTTGAGTCATTATTATAATATCTCAGTGATAGATATAAACCTTTTGAGTCATGATCTACTCGCCAAAACATCCAAGGCTTAAAGCTAGTTGGAGGGTCAGACCAGATAGCCCGTGCTTCTGTCCGACTCCAAAAACGACGGTTAGTCCATGGACTACCACCTTGATTTGTACCAGTACTATATTGATTAGTATATGTACTCATATCTTTCCATAGCCAAGATCCTTCTAAACTTTCATTATCAAATAAAACCTGTAAAAAACCATGCTGCGTAATACGTTCCCACTTAATATAATGACATTCTTCATCATCATATTTCCCATCAATCTTAGATACAGCTTGATACCAATCTAGTTGACTTTTTAAGTGCTCACAATAGCCTTTTAGAATATTGCTTTCACAGTCGTCATAATTTTTTAAGATATCCCAAAACATAGGACCAGTTAAATAGTTATCTACCGAATCGCTATGAGCTACTTGCCAATCATAATCAAAGTAATATCCTGTCTTAAAATAGACCGTATGAATATGATAATTTACTATATCAGCATGGTCTATATTAAGGTTTACTAACCTAAAAGCTTTCTCTAATTTACTATAAGCATTCCAAGGTTTCTTATTTTTAAAAACATCCTCAAGAGACTCTCTATAAAAACTAATTTGATTGTCATGCTCACTCGTACTCGTTTTGTCTTCAATAATGATAGCAAGTTTATATTGAGGAATTATAGCTAATACATCAATATTTAATACTTGCTGAACCAAAATAATTTTATCTATTGAATTGATATCGACATCTAGTAATTGATTTCTTTCTGACAAGTTATCTATTAGCTTAGCTAGTAAATCTAAACCAAGTTGACGATATCTATGTGTAGTTACATTGTCTGGTTCATTAATCCAATTAAGGCACCAGCATATAAAAGCGTCTTGAGATAACTCACCGGTGGCAAAAGAAAATATATTATTCATAATAACCTCTAACAACTATAGCCAAAGACCTTTAAAATCTTTGGCTATAATTGTGTTACAAGAAATAATTAAAATGGATTTTTAACGGCTAACAAACTATCAACATATGTACTTAATATAGTATCATCTATATCTTTTACAATTTCTTTTATAGTTTCTACGATAGTTGGAATCATATAAGAATCAGCAAATTCTAACCCATTTAAAGAATCAAAATCAAAGAAAATATCCAAGGCACTATCAAACATAGAATTCTCAATTAAGAGTGTAGATAGTTCCTTTAACAACGTATCTACAGTAAAAGTTGTAAAACTTAAATATCTATTAATATCAGATATATTTAATGACAAATCTTCATCATCAATTGCATCTTCTATATGTTGAATAATATTAACTAAGCATTCTACAATTCGTTTAATATCGCCTACTGACTTATTGATTTCTAAAGCTTCATATCTATATCTAAGTTGTAAGAATAATTTTGTAGCCTCTACACTTTCTTGCATATACTCACTTCCAAAAATCTCTATTAAAGATTCCATATCTAAATTATCAATACAATCTAATTCAAATGCGATATCATCACAAACATCATCTAGTTTTGTTACTGCATATTCATTATATTGCATTAATTTATAAGCCTTTACATATAGACGTAGTTCCTCTAAATCATCAAATTCATCAGGGTTACAGCATACATAATCTGCTCGATTAAGCAATTTTTGAGATGTAATATATTTAGAAAATGCATCCTCACCATCATATATAAACAATTTAGAATCTTGAATAACTTTTGAACTACTAATATCGTCAACTTCTAAATTATTTATTACAACTTGATCTGTCAACTTCAAATATTCAGCAACATCTCTAGCTTGATCATATTCACCGTAGTTAATATATATTTCAATAGCTAATTTAGCATAAAATTCACTATCAATTAGATTCTTAAAGTCATCCTCAAATAACAAAGTTTCACTAATCAGTTTAGCTGTAGTCAATATATTTCCCATTTTTTTAATTTGAGACTCAATTGAATTTACTATTAATTGAGCTAAATCGACTGATGGCTTTTGATCATAGAAGACACTCCAAACATTAATATTCTCATAATAGTCCTGAGTATCATTTGATGATATATCTGATACCATCATTAGATTAAATAGCCAGCGTACATCATCTGTAGGTACACACTCTGGCCATATTTTTAATATGTGGAATAAAATATCATCTCTATCATCAATATAAATCCCTGTATTTATCGATTCTCGCAACCAAGTATATATTACAGCTATATCAAATTTATTTTCATTATCCTTAATCACTTTAGTTGCAAATGATTTAACAAAAAGCAAACGTTCTTTAAAAACTGTTTTATAATATTCATCATCAACATACTTATTGACATTAATCTTTTCATCTAAATCAACAAGCTGATTTAACCACATCTCTAATCGGAGTATATTCCAAACAGTTAAAGAAGCAGCTCCCCCATCTAATAATTTCATTTCATTTAATAAGATAGGTAATATAAGTGCGCATGCATTAATGGCCCAATTATAGTCTAACTTATGTTTATAATTGTACTGTGCATCATAACCATCACAAAACAAATTAGCTACTTGATCATCTAAAATGGGGTTATCAATATCATAAATAACATCAATAATATCATCTAAATAGTAGCCCCAAATAATATCAGGATACTTCACCTTAATAGCTTCTAGTAAAATTTTAGCTTTATCTATATTATTATGCTCAAAATAAAAACGTAATTGAGCAAAACTAATTTCTTTTATATAGTCTGAGTTCTTTTGTTCTGCAATCGCTAAAAGTTTATTTATGTATTTAGCTTGAAGTATAGAGTTTTGATTAATTACCTCTAATACTTTTTCAATAATAGCATCTAGTTGTTCAGAATCCCAAGAACTACCTTTAGATTCAAGATAATCTATTAGCCTACCTACAACTTTAATGGCTTTAGTATAATTACCACAACTTAGATTGATTTCTACAACAGATATCATTAATTCAGCATCATCAATTTCAGATTTTGTAAACTTAGTCAACATAAGAGCTATATTTAAATATTCTCCTGCCTTAGTGTATTGACCAAAGCATGCATAAAACTCTGCATAACTTTTTAGTGCACGTATTTTGAGATGTTGAATCAATTCATTATCGTTATGTTTAACTAAAATCAATTCATCGATCACCTTATCAAAAAGAGTATCATATAGAGAAATCTGAGACTCAATCGTTTTATATAATCCATCCAATTCTAAAGGTGACGGTGTTTGTTCTTTAGTTTCTTTATATCGTTCTACGAGTCGTTCAATGCCAAACAAACCATGTTCTATCGCTTTTAGTGAGTTTTTACCTTTCATATAATGATAAGAAGCCATTTTATGATAGAAATCTCTAACTTTATTAATCTTACTATACTTATCAGAGATAACTGGTTTAGCAACTAGATCAGATAAGTCTAAGCTATCAACAGTCTCTTCCATATAGTCGATAGCTTTTATTTTAGAGGAATAATACTCACCTAGAGAATTCTCATAATAAGTGATTTGATGAACAGACATATCATTTCGCAGAGCTTCAATTAGAGCTTTAGATTTAATTTGGTATCGATTTTGGACCTCTAATCCATTATCTACTTCACCTTGTTCAATAATAAAGCCCATTTTGATTAATCTATTAATTGGCCAATATAAATCTGATTCAATAATTTTACAAACATGAGCTAAGCTTTCAATAGTAAAATATTCCTTAAAAATAGAGGCTACATATAGAATCTTTAATTCTGTATCCGTTAGATTACGTAATGCTTCAAGAGCAACTACAGACTTACTTCTAAAAGCCCCTTGCTTTTCAAGACGTAGCATTCTACCTTTTAATGCAGGGCTATCAGATATATAACTAACTTCATTAAAATCGACCCATCCAGTGGATGTACTTTCAACTGCACTATTCTCACGTAATACATCTATAAGATTGGACAGTAACAACGGATTGCCATTACTGGACTCACATAACCAACGCTTTAATCCGTCAGAAAGTTTTTCATCATTATCAAAATTGTAGGTAATAAGAGCTTGAACTGATGCAGCATCTAGTTCTTGAACCTCATGTTGAATCATCAACTTTTGAGTTCGGCCAAAATTGTAACGATCCATAAAGCTAAACATTTCATTAATACCATTATGAAGTGAATCAGCCTTAGCTTCTGAACCTCGTAATGAGCCAATTAATAACAAATTAAATTTTTTATCATTTAATCCTTGTCGAGACTCCAACATAATTTGAAAGATATGTTTAAACACATTGATAGTTCCTCGATCAGCCCAATGAAGATCATCAAAAACTACAACTAACGGTTTCTCCATACTAAGGCCCAATATGATATCTGAATAGAGCTTAACTTTATCATTTTTATAGGTCTCAGCTAAAACTTCTGGGTTTGTATCCCCTGCATAAGCAGAGATAGCTAGGTCAATAATTGCACTTGGTAATTCCAACCCAGGAATAAATCCCAAAATCTTACCACCTACATCAAAAACTTTTTCCATATTAAAAGAGCCAAAGAACTTTTTCACTTTTGATTGTTCTTGCCATTTAATCGACTCTATACTATTCAAAAGATCAGAACAAGGCTTATATAAATCATCTGCATCAGTCAAAGCAGAACATTGTACATACAAGGTTTGCGCTTCTGGATGTAAAGTAGCAAACTTATTTATTATTGCACTTTTACCAATTCCAGCATCCCCATGTAATAAATCAATACAACCTTTTCCTTTTAAGGCAATCTCAAGACGGTTTGATAAAGAATCTAATATACTATCTCTACCAAATAATTCCCCTACATAACTAACACTCATAATAAATCCCCTTTCAGGAAAACAACATATAATGATATGTATATTATACGTCTTCACCTTGATAAATGAAAATAAAATGAAATCAAAATTTATATAAAATAAAATAGAGATAATTACTATGGTTAATCCATCTGTAATCATCTCTATTTATTATTGACTATTTATTTTCTAGAGCTTCAATAATCTCATCTAAAACTATCAAGCGAGCATCATAGTCTATTATTTTATGATAAGTAAAGTATGCAATCGGTAAAAGAAAAGATAGTAAACTAAATATAAAAATTAAAATAGCTACTAGTGCATTACTCGTTTCTATTCCAATAGTTAAAAGCAATACTACTACCGACAAGAAAAAATAAGGTACAAGATAATATGGTTTATGTTTTCTCAACTTATAATCGAACCACCATGTTATCAAATATAAAATACCCATAGCTCCTACTAATAAAAGTGTTGTTAGAATATTATAATTTTCTAAATTTATACTTATAATTCCATTTATAATACTAGGATTAACATTTGATGTTACCGTTGTAAGAAAAGACATCAATATTGTAACTAAGCCACCAGCTTTATAATAGTTCTGCCTTAACTTAACTACAGAATATTCCATCTTGGCATCACTTAAGGAAAACTTAGCAGTCTTATAACATTTTCTATACTTATTTTTCTGTTCTAATATCCAGCCATTAGATTTACACAATGGCTTGATGTTATTTTTCATAGATTAGAATCCTCCCAATATAATTTTATACCTCACTCAGCAAACCAAAATAGTGAAGTAAAAAACAAACCTATATCATTATATATATTGTAATATAAACAAACATGAGAAAAAGACCTGATAAACAATCAGGTCTTTTTAGTACATGCTAATTATCTGATAAAATTTTATATATCTAGATAAAAGTCATCCAATAAGTATGTTTTTACAGGTGTAATATATAGCTCATATTTCATAACAAGCTTAATCAATTCACTACCATCAATAAGTGTTATAGGTTTCCCTTCAGCTGCGGCTTGACGTGCTTGTTCAGTAAAAAGATTATTAGTTATAAATACACCATAATCAGCTTGAAACTTACTCATAGCACCAAGAAATTGATTGATTTCAGGCTCTCCCACTTTTCCAACATTATAACGCTTACATTGAATAACTACTCGTGTAGTCCTAAAATCATCTTCATCACGATGATATCCATAACCATCTATACCACCATCATTTGAAATTTTAATGCTTTTCTCAGTAAACTTAACGCCCATTTCAGTAAGTAAAGCCCTTGAGAATTGTTCAAACTTAGCGGGAGTCATATTACTTATAGCCTCTTGTAATTTTGTTTTAAAATCATCAACTGGATCATTACCTATAACATCTGCATCGGCTTCTTCATCATCTGATTCCGAATCAGAAATAATACTATTTTTAATCTTTCTTTTTGCACTACTTTCTTCCCAATAAGCCTTTGCTTTATCTCTAACATCCAACTCTACATCTAATTGAGACACATTAAGAGATAATCCTGCCTGTGTTAATGTAATTTGTGGGTTATACTTCGTATAATTGATTAATTTTACATATTCTAATTCTTTAATAGCAAAATTAAACTTAAAATCGAACTTCTTATATTGGTTCCCTGTTTTCTTAGAAGTATAAATTTTCTGTTCAAACTCAGCAATATGTTCATTCATATCACAAATACGCTCACGTATCTCAGATCGATCTAATCGACCACCAGCTTCCTGTAATACCAGTAAAATTGGTTTAATCAAATATGATATTTGTGCTTCTGAATCTAAAGTATCAAAATACATAACATCAGTCCCTTTGTAAATGATTCAAAAAGTTATTGATTTAATCAATTCGCATTAATTATAATTCATAAAATAAACCATAATAAATTACAAACTAAACCTTTAAAGCCTTTAGACGCTTTCTCGCCCTTGCTTTAGCTGTAAGAAATTTAGACCCATTACTCCAAACACGCCTAATTGCATTTATTTGGCCAATAATTCTCCTTAGTTCATGTTCAGATTGGGAGTCAATATCTTTTTTTAAATTTTCTTTTAATTGCATTTGTAATTTATTTGAAGCCCTTAACTCATAGTTAGTGGTTATGGCAACACCTGTTACAAATTTAGTTTTATGCGCACCATAAAATTTAATTTTTCTATCTTTTGCACTATGACCATATTTTTTTAAAATTCTTTTAACTTCAGCAACCAGACCACTCATATTTATAGAACTTTGAGATGAAAAAGTTAAATCATCAACAAAAACGGAGAATAAACAATTATATCTTTGAGCTAAATCATTTAATTCATCAAACATTTGCTTATAGCTAAAAAAAGCTATTCTTTGACTAGTCGAACACCCAGTTGGAATTTTACCTTCATATGTTACTAAATCAGTTAAAATACAAGATATATCTGCAGCGCATTTACATATATTATTCCAAAAATTATATACATTATTACGCTTACAATTATCATAAAAATTTGAAATATCAATAGTTACCATATAGTTAGAAAATCTATGAACATTAGCATTAGTAACATATGATCTCAATTTAACTCCCGAATGTAGATAGTCAGGTGTTTCTATATATTTTATCAAATCATAAATTCTATTTTGAATTTGTTTTAATTCATCTTTAGGTTTAGTTATTTTTCTTTGTTCTAATTGTCCGTTCTTTTTATTCTTTTTTGGAATATAAAAAGAGCAATAGAAGATAACATCATCTATTGCAAAGTTTTTTATTGGTTCATAGTAAAGTAATTTAGCAAGTTTTTTACGGCTGGTACAAGCATAAAGGGCAGACTGTGATATCGAATAACATTTAATCATTAATAAATACCCTTTTCTTTACTTCGAAAGTACTATTGATTAACATAATCATAAGCTTTCTAATAAATTCATCTCCTTGACCACGTGTTTTCATTTCCTCATGAGATTCAGCCAATAATATAATAGAAGACAGTTTTATCTGAAATATTTCTGCATACTTTTCTAAGAGTCGTAAATTAGGTTGCTTTTTATTATTTTCGATTTCCGATAAATAACTAGTTGATAATTCAAGATTCTCTGCCATTTGAGAAGCCTTAATACCGTATATGACTCTTAGTCTTTTAAGAATTTCACCAATTTCCATATACTGCTCCTTAATCTATAATACATGTCACCATGTTGTTAATAATTCATTAGATAGGCTTGTTATTCACTTCACCTAAAATAATCCAAAATCTTTCACTAAATTTATTAGTAAACGAATGAATTCTAGGCCCCTAAAAAGAACTTTAAAAATCATCACAAAATTCTTTTTAGTTAAATACTTCTGAAGTTTCACTTTCAAAGATCCACTCAATTTGAATTTAAAATTCATATTTTATCCACCTTTCTCGAAGCTTATAGTTATCATGCCTCGCCCCCCTGAGAATGGTGTGGTACATTGAAAGAGCCTATCTAATAATTTCGAATCGTATGATTCCCCCCTGTCAGTCGCAAGTTGACTAGTGATACACAAAAGGCTAAGCTAAATGAGTCTATTGGATTATCAATAGCATAACTAATAGAGGTCCGGTTTTGTTAGAATTAATCTTCCACGAGTAATCTATAGTGATACACTATGTTACTCCAAATTTTAGGGGCATTACCATTTGATAAATTAATATCTTAATTTGTGGATAATATTATTATATCTTTTTTTTTATTTAAATTCAACAATAAATTCGCTATTTGCGAATTTATTGTTGAATTTAAATAAATTACATGTAATATTATTAACATAACTTAATATATTTACTAAGTTATTATTTACGTCTATAAAGCTTTGATGTTCAGTTTCAACATACGATAAATAAACATGTAAAGATTGTTTATTAATACACTTTACATATTTATACACTTTATTAATATCATTTGTTTGGAAAATTTAAAATTTATAGATTGATAACAATAATGTAAAAAACGATATGATTATTCTAATGATATTATTATCTAAAACTTTTTAATCCATACAAACGACTTAAAATAGCGTCATTTTAAAACTGTATAATACCTTCAATTAATACTAATTATTAATGATACTTGGGAACAGCGTAAGTTGAATGAATTCCTTTCAGTTTCTAATCTTAAAAATACAGAAAATAAATATAATAAGAAGGATGTTCTTTCAGTATCTGGCGATTATGGAATTGTTAATCAAATAGAGTTTCAAGGACGATCTTTTGCAGGAGTATCTGTATCTAATTATGGTGTAGTAGAAAAAGGAGATATAGTATATACAAAATCTCCGTTAAAATTGAACCCTTATGGAATAATTAAAACTAATAGGATTAATAATGGAATCGTTTCTACTTTATATGCAATTTATAAAACTAAAGAGAATTGCGATTCGAAATTTATTGAACATTATTTTAATTTAGATAGCAGATTGAATCAATATTTAAAGCCTTTAGTGAATAAAGGTGCTAAAAATGATATGAAAGTTAGCTCAGAAAATGCATTAGTAGGTGAAGTTTGTTTTCCACAAATAACTGAACAAGCGATGATTGCAGACCTTTTAGATCGTTTAGATATATATATTACCCTTCATCAGTAAAAGCCATTTCTATAAAATAAATTTCATGCTAATCCAGCCATAGACCGCATCACTAGATCAATATCTTTATTTTCCATTTCTTGAATTATATGGATATATGTTTTTTGTGTCGTCGTCATACTTGCATGCCCAAGTCTTCTTGCAACACTAGCAATTGATACACCTGCAAAAAGTAATAATGAAGCATGTGTATGTCGTAATCCATGGATTGATATGACTGGTATGCCTAACTTTTTACAATATCTTTCTAATACACCATTAACAGTTGAATTAAATACACGTCCATTCACAAATATCGGCTTATCTTCAGGTAAGCCTTTAATTATTTCAGAAAACTTTATAATAGTTTGCCAATCAAGCTGTATTTTTCTCACTGATGATTTATTCTTTGTTGGTAAAAACCCACCATTACCTTTATAGTCCCACGTCTTGTCTACTATCAATGATTGATGTGAAAAATCAAAATCCTTTGGAGTTAAGGCTAAAGCTTCTGAAAATCTCATTCCAGTTTTTGCTATTATTAATATTAACCAATCCCAGTTAATTTCTGATGTTAACTTTAAATTAACTAATAATGTATGTAATTCAAACTGATTTAAATATTTGATTTTCTTTATTCTTGGCACACGCCCTTTTATAATAGCTTTTCTTGTTGGATCCCTTTCAATAAAACCTTCATCTACCGCATCCAGTATGGCTGCTTTTATTTGATGATGAAAGTCCATCGTTGTTTGTCGTTCATGAAACTCAGCATAATCATTTAATAATTGTTGATAAGAAATTCTGTTTAATTGTGAAAGTCTAAGTTCAGGAACTAATTTTTTTAACCATAATAGAGTTATCTCATATTTTCGCATTGTTACATTACGAATAGCCCCTTCCTTATATATGTGTATCCATTTTTCATAATAAATATAAAATAGTTCGGATTTTTCCTCTATTGTTAACATAATTCTACCCCACGATTTACGCTGTTCCCACATAGAAATGGCTCTTGCTGATGAAGGGTAATATATTGATTAAACTTTTCTAATGTCTCTCCAATAAGTACTTGTTCTTTTATATTAACTGGAGTTTTTATTGGCATATCAAAGAATGTAGAATCTTTTATTGCTATACGATCAGCTCTAGCACCACTATCACCATTTAGTTTCATATAACGATGCCAATGGTTTGATTGAAAATACCATTCTAAAAAACCTAAATCTACTTTAGATGCTCTAAAAACAGTATATAAAGGAGACATTATACCAGTGCGATTCAACTTATTCCGATTGATTGGACCTACAGGTGCTAATGTCGAGATTCTCGGATTATAAATAAAGTCATTGTTCTCAACTATATAATATCCATTAATATTATCCTTATTTGAAATTTCTTTATCAAAGAAGTCAACCTGGCTAATAATGCCTTGTTCAGCAGAATTAGTTAGTGTTTCTGTATAATGGACATCTACATTTTTGGTTGTAACTTTCGTGGATATATCTGATAACTTACGCTGTTCCCAAGAATACTAAAAGAGGTAGAAAAGTCCTATTTGCCTTTTCTACCTCTTTTCCTTACATTTTTACGCCTAATAGGGCTAATTGTTCGGCTATTTCTTTTTCAAGTTGTGTAATTTCTTGGTTATCTTGTTCAATCATACGATTAATTTCATCAAGATCAAGTTCTTCTTCTTCCTCAAATGTGTCTACATATCGAGGAATATTTAGATTATAGTCATTCTCTTTAATTTCTTCGAAAGATGCAACATGTGCATATTTATCAACATCTTGTCTATTTCGGTATGTTTCAATAATTTTAGTAATATTTTCTTCGCTTAAATTATTTTGATTTTTACCTTTTTCAAACTCATTACTAGCATCGATAAATAGTACATCGCGTGTCGTGCGGTTTTTCTTAAATACAAGGATTGTTGTAGGGATACTTGTGCCATAGAACAAGTTCGCAGGCAAACCAATCACCGCATCAAGGTAATTCTTTTCTATAATAGTTTGACGAATCTTACCTTCTGCTGCACCACGGAATAGAACTCCATGAGGTAAAACGATTGCCATTGTACCTTCATTGTTTAGATGATATAAGCTATGTAATATAAAAGCATAATCTGCTTTAGATGCTGGTGCTAATTTACCATATTCACTAAAGCGTGGGTCTTTAAGCTTACTTTCATTATTATCCCATTTAGCAGAGTATGGAGGATTTGCAACAACCGCATCAAAGGAACGTGGTCTATCGATACCATCACGGTCAGGCCCATCTGGCCAGTCGCTTTCAAGAGTATCAGCATTATTTAGTGTCATATTATTATATGTAACACCATGCATCATCAAATTCATTCGAGCCAAGTTATATGTTACTGTATTTAGCTCTTGCCCGTAAAAGCTAACCGCACCTTGACGAGATCCATCAGGCAATTCATTACGAACCGTCAATAGTAATGATCCAGAACCCATTGTTGGGTCATAGACTGTGAAAGTATCAGTTTGAGATTCTATATTGCCAGTAACAATTTTAGCCAAGATTTGACTAACTTCATGAGGTGTATAGAACTCCCCACCTTTTTTACCAGCATTAGCTGCAAATTTACCAATTAAATACTCATAGATTTCACCAAGTATGTCTTTACCACTTTCATCTTTATACTCGATTTCGTCGATTTTAGTAACAACTGCATTCAAAGTCTTAGTTCTACCTGCTGTTGTTGATCCAAGCCCAGAGTCACCAAGGTTAATATAGTTAAAAATACCTCTAAAATCTGCTGCAGCTTCTTTATTAATTTCAGCATTCTTATTAAAGTTTTCAAATAATCGTTGATAATCACTAGGAATAACGGAACCATTATGAATACTTTCAGTTAAAGAAGCCCATGTATCCTCAGGATTAATAGCATATCCTAATGTACCTGCAATATCAATTAAACAAGCCTCTAAACCTGCGTCTTCAACAAGCTCCTTATACGCCTCATTAACAGATTTTTCATCTGAAATATCAACCAAGTCATTATTAACTAAGTACTCTTCTTGATGAATGGAAAGATATTTATAGAATAAAAATGGAAGAATGTAATCTTTGAAAGAACTTGCATCCATTGTGCCACGTAAATCATTGGCAATAGCCCATAATTGGCTAGAAATATTCTGTGCTTTTGATTCTGCCATACAAAATCTCCTTTATTTATACAAACATCTGTTGAAGTAATGCTTTTTTCTGTAATTGTAAATGATCTAACTTACGCTGATGAAGGGTAATAAGTTCTTCGATACTAAGAATTAATTGTGTTATTTTAGTACGTTCATCTACTGATGGTATCAATACAGATATATCAAGAAAATCTGTTTCATGAATTCTCCATTGCCCATATACAACTCCTTGCCTAAATCGAATCATCTTAGCAATAAATCTTGGTAATAATGACATTATGCCAATAAATTGACTATCACCAATAGATACACCTTGAAAAATACTATATACAGGTGATATTACAGCTTTGCCAGTTTTATTTATTCCTATGGATCCTGTTTCCAAATTGTTAGAGCTATATATAAAATCACCTAATTCAGTTCTTTTATATTTTTTCGATTGATCTAGCACCAAAAAACTTCTATCATACCTTTCACCTTTGGGAGTTACACCAAGGCCTTGAACAAATGACATTAATGGATATTCCCTTGTTTCTACTTGTTGTTCATTACGTTCAACTAATACATCTAATAACTTACGCTGTTCCCAAGCATCAGTAAATCCAGGGAAACGAAGCTCAGGATATCGCTCTCCATTTTTCGGAAAAAGTTTCTGGAGCAACGTTTTTTTCTTTAATTTGAGATTATCTAACTTACGCTGATGAAGGGTAATATATTGATTAAACTTTTCTAATGTCTCTCCAATAAGTACTTGTTCTTTTATATTAACTGGAGTTTTTATTGGCATATCAAAGAATGTAGAATCTTTTATTGCTATACGATCAGCTCTAGCACCACTATCACCATTTAGTTTCATATAACGATGCCAATGGTTTGATTGAAAATACCATTCTAAAAAACCTAAATCTACTTTAGATGCTCTAAAAACAGTATATAAAGGAGACATTATACCAGTGCGATTCAACTTATTCCGATTGATTGGACCTACAGGTGCTAATGTCGAGATTCTCGGATTATAAATAAAGTCATTGTTCTCAACTATATAATATCCATTAATATTATCCTTATTTGAAATTTCTTTATCAAAGAAGTCAACCTGGCTAATAATGCCTTGTTCAGCAGAATTAGTTAGTGTTTCTGTATAATGGACATCTACATTTTTGGTTGTAACTTTCGTGGATATATCTGATAACTTACGCTGTTCCCAATCTTCAGTAAATCCCGGAAATCGTAATTTAGGTACTCTCCGTTTTTCTTTACTCATCATAACCTCGCTTTCCTTTTATCATAACAACACTACCTTTCATTAACATAAGAATCTGCAAATTTATATAAAGCTGCCACAAGTTCATTACCATATTTAATTTTATTAAGGCTTACAATATCCGCATCTTGTGCTTTTGCTTGATATTCTGCACGTGCATCTTTTTTTAATTTACTAATTCTACCAGTACTATCTAAATCCTGTTTACCAGCCATATGTCGAGAAAATAGATCTAATATTTCCTCATTACTAATAACATCAATGATTCCCCATTTTAAGCGGAAATCAAAAATATCATCTTTCATAATCATTGTATTTACATCTTCAATGACGTCCAAACTAGTTAACTTTACAGGATATTGGATATCTTTCCCTTCTGGTGGATACGTACCTTTATAAATTGCATCAACTGCATTATTAATTTGTTTTGCATATTGACGATCATCTAAAGCCATTGCAAAATCATTAATTTTTTCACAATAATCTGCAGCAGCATCCATACGGTTTTCATGAACGGCATTCATTAAGGCTTCAATCAATTCAGTGAGGTAATCATAGTTAACACTAATTTGTTTTACATGTATCATACGTAGTTCAATTTGAGCAACTGGTACATCATGATTTTCAGCAATTCGTTCTTTTAAATCGTTATACAAAGAAGTGGTTAACATTTCTTCTTGTTCAGGTGTCATCCCAAGCAATGTAACAAGCTCATCTGGATTATCATAGTCAAAGCCGATGTCTTCTCCATTAACAACCTCTGGATCATATTGTTTTAGTTTCGACATTCCTGCACTATATGTACGCATAAGATTAAACATTTCCTCTTGCTTAGCTTCACTAGCAGGAACTTCTGTAAAATTATCCGTCATATCTGCAAGACGATCTACCACTTGTTTTACCTCTTCAAATTGTTCTTTGAAAGGTTTGGCTAAAACACCAGTATCAACTAATGCCTTCGTATCTACTAAGGTATCTTGTACATCAGCTGAGTGTTTATTCGCATAAATGCTTAAAGCTCGGTTCATGAGTTCTTCGTTTTTAGCTGGCCATCTGTAATTGACTATACGGCCCCATGGCTTTCCTTGATTATCGGCAATGCGATTAGTTCTAGAATACGCCTGAATTAGCATTGCATCTTTCAATGTACGGTCTACGTAAAGTGTATTTAGCTGCGGTGCATCAAAACCAGTTAATAGTTGATCCACTACGATAACAATATCTAAATATTGCCCATCTTGTGCTGTACGATTTAAACGTGTTGTTAAGTCTTGAGTGTAACCTGATACATCATCTAGTCCAAAGCTCGTACCAAACATTTTATTGTAATGTTTCATAGCGCGTAATAAACCATCATTTGTAGTTAATTGGTTATCACTATTATTGGTACTCATACTGAAAGTAATACCCACTTTTAACGTTGATAACCCTTGCTCTTGGCGTTCTTGATTCACTCGTTCAAATTCTTCAAAGTACGATAAAGCCATTGGTGTACTAGGTCTATTGCCACCTACATGTGTAGTAAGCATAGCGTTATAAGCACCATCATTAGAACGATTTCTCCAGTTTTTAAAGATATCTTCTACAACTAATTTTACGTGTTCTTGATTATTATCATAGAAACTTGGTTCTATCATATCGTCCATATCATTATCAGTAAGATTAGCAATCTTTCTTTCAATATCTAGATCATTCCAATCAGGATATTTTTCTTTATAGAACTTTGGTAAGTATTCAAGTTTCATTTTATCTTCGGCAATCGTAGTTTCAAAATCCACTTTAAAACCTAATACATTTTTATCTGCAATAGCTTCGCGAATAGTATACGCATGTAACAACTTACCAAAGACCTCATGTGTCTTAGTACCTTTTTTACCAACCACCTTATCAAACATAGGTGTTCCCGTATAACCAACCCAAGCAGCACCTTTGAATACTTTTTGTAAGTCCTCAAAGCTTTCACCACCGGTAGACCTATGTGCCTCATCGACAATAAACACAAAGTTCTTATTAGGTACCACAAAGTCTTTACGATTAATGAGAGTATTTAGTTTTTGTACAGAGGTAACAATGATGCCATACCCTTTTTCATTTAATTTTTTCTTTAAGGCTGAAGTATTTTCTGTCCCTCCAACGGTATCGAATTGTTTACCATCAATATCAATAGAACCTTCAGGGTCATATGCCTTATAATTTGCTTCAGTTTGTTTTGTTAATGCAATACGGTCAACGACGAATACTACCTTATCTACATTTGGCATGCGACTTGCCAGCCATGCAGTTTTGAAACTAGTAATCGTTTTACCAGAACCTGTAGTATGCCAAACATAACCTAATTTATTAATTGGTAAATCAAAATCAGCACGTTTTAATTCATTTAAAACTGCTTTTGTGGCATACACCTGATAAGGGCGCATAACCTTAAGCATTTGTTTATTCTTAGTACCATCGAGAATAGTAAACAATGTAGACATTTGATGTGCCATTGGTATGCTAAGGAACATATCTGCAAAGGTAGTCCAATTACGAACAACCTTATTATCATTAGGATTTTGCCATTCAAAAGCAAAATCTTTATTAAACAAATCGGCCGTAGTATTCGCCATATATTTAATTCGATTTGGAGTCATTGCGACTAGAATTTGAACTGTTGAGAAAATATCACTATACTGTTTTTCCTGAATATATTGATGCATTTGATTTAATGCCTCATCCACAGAATGTTTTACAGATTTTTCCTCAATTTGAATAATTGGCAAGCCATTAATGAGTAGTGTTGTATCAAAACGACGTTCTGGACGACCTGCAATTTGCGGTTCTCGCTTAATTTGACTAACTACTTGATAGACAGTATTACCTGCCCCAATTTGTTTTTGATCAAATACTGTTAAAAATACATGACGGCCATCATCTAGGTCAACTTCTACTTGGGATACGCCATTGATACCATATAAAAACTGCCCTGCTTGATATGGTGTATACAGTTCATTAATTACCTTTTGAACTTGTTTAAATTCCGTATCACTTAATGGTTGTGTCAGTTGATTTTGATTTAATTGATATAAAATCTTGCGGAAATTCTCCCAAAGCGCCTCTGTTGTTTTTATAGTTGGCTCATATTTCCAAAGTTTACTTTTATAAACCTTCATATTACCATAAGCATCTGTTGTATCACCTATTTGATTAGAGTTAACTGCATTAGTCACAATCCCAGTTGATAATTGCTCAATTAATTTATTTTCAAATTCTAGCTCTGTCATATTAGTTTACTCCCTGTAACGTAATAATTGCTTTACGATACGTGTTATCTGCCACACGCTGTTTTAATGCTTTTAGACGTAATTGTTTAAAATAAATATCCCCCATAATACGTTGTGTTTCTATTGATGGTAGTCTTGGTAACTGTATTTCTTTTAATAAGCTAAGACTATATCGTACAACCTGACTCCCTTGTAAGTTCTGTTTAAACTGCTTTTTAATTTTAGGATTCTCATTAATCAAATAAGCCATATATTTTTTGTCTATTGGTGTATTTAAAGGCTCCATTCGAACATAATTTTGAGTAAAAAGATAACCATCATGATCCTTAGTAACAAGTGTAGCCATGCCAGATATTGTACTAAATATTAAATCGCCTACTTTAAGAGTGGATCCTTTATACTCTGTACGAATCTGCTTTCTATCACTCATATCTCCAGGTACACCAGATAAGTCCTCATATAATTCATTTTGTCCATACAATGTATACAACACTGCATTTTTACTAGTACTTTCCTCTAGTCGATACTGTGATACCCCTGTATTACTATGAAATATATCTTTAATATACACTAGATCACCTCTTTCTTAAAGATAGTTTTCATCTTATTTTTATTTTTGCATGTAAAAAAATTACACTGCATCACTTTTAAGTAAAGTATACAGTGTAATTTATATTAAAGCAACTATATTTCTGTAATTTTTAAAAATGCAAATTCTATTTTGTCATTTGTTGATATTGATTAAATTCAGCCTTAGCCACATTAATTATTTTTCTATATAAATCTTGGTTAACTTGCATATCTGTATAACGAATAAACTCACCAGTTTTATCAAATGGTTTCGATTTCGCAGCAAATGGATTAACATGAGAAGCCACGCCAGCTTCCCGCCCAATGATTACTGCATCATGATATGGATTTACATAAAATAGATAATAAGTACCCAAATGGCTTCCACCAGATGCACAATAAGCCACAGGAACCAGTCCATAATCCTTAAATGTGCGCATAGAATATGCTGCTACTTCAGATACAACACCATCATTCATAGACATGTCCGCAACAACCCAACCATTGTAAGGACCGTAGCCCTCACCTTTACCAACTATTTCAGATGTTCTTGTATGACAACTAAAAGCAATTGTGCTAATAGCTAGTAATGCTAATAATAACTTTTTCATTTAATTACTTCCCTCCTTAATTCTCTCAAATATTATATATATAGAATATCATATTTTATTTGACTCATAGTAGTATAATATAAATATAGGAACAAGGAGGTAATTACTATGAAATTTACAAAACGTATACTCATCATGACTGCTTTAGCCGTAACCGCTGTTGCATCTACTGGATTTGCTTACGATTATGTATGCAATAACTCTCAGTACAATTGCAACACTAACACACAATACAATTCCGATAACAATACGAACAATACTAACTATGCAACATCCAACAATGACAACCAAAATTATTGCGGTCCAAACTCTAATTTTAGAGGATGCGGCGGATATAGAAGATAATATGGTAAATACGATAAAGGCCTATAGTACTAAACACGTACTATAGGCTTTTGTCATATACTTTCAGAAGACAAGAAAAATATTAGAATAGTAACTGTTAACAAATTTGGCTACTTATGCCCCACCAACTGATAGCTCATATCCACTAGCATTTTAAGTTTCTCTATATCTTCATAGCTTTCTATATCCACCGATATCCAGTGTTGTTTATTCATATGATACGCAGGATAGATTCCGTTTTCATGGATCAGATTAGGAATCAAGTCGGGTTCGCATTTTAGATTGACTATATCCATAGATTCATTTGTATCTCGACCTACTTGATGGCCTTTGATATCAAAAATTCCAGCAAACCATTTTTGATTATCTCTACGTCGGATTACTATATAGTCAGGGTATCTTTCCCATGGATAATCAACATCACAAACATATTCTTGTTGTATGTATTGAAGTAATTCATTACGATTCATAATCTCCTACCGTGTTTTAATAAAGTCCATATCAAACATATCTTTTGGTATAGCTGCCATACCTGGTAGACTTCTTGAGTATTTATCTGCATCATTTGCATTATCTACATATTGAATTATGTCACGCAGATCTTTTGCTGGCGTCTCATAATCAGAGTTCGCCATTATAAAGTGTGTATACAAATATTTATCGTCATACAGCGATAGAATGTACATTCTAGATGTAGAACGATCTACCTCCATATACATAGCCGGAGTAGCATCATTCCAAACTGTGGCGTATTGGATTGGTTTATAATCAGAATAAGGCTTATACATAATGAAATGTTGTATTAATTTAGAGTTAATTTTATGGCGATTTGCTAACTCCTCTGGCTTTAATTCTCTTACCATAATACCTTCACGATAACTTTTACTATCATAAATATAAATTGCATCATTATCCGGGCCATGATATGTCAAATTACTTGATTTTAGTGTTTGGAATGTGAATCCATTTATAGTTATCGGTTTAGTTTTGGAAAGTAATTGTTTAGCTGGTTCAATAGATGGTAAAACATAATTAACTAATGGAGACATTAATTCTTTATACATATATTCCTGATCATGTTTCTTTAACAGTTCTACTTCTCTTTTTTTAGATAAATCATAACTTATACGATAATACATCGAAGGCTCTGATTTAACGCTAAAGTTAATTGCCCCTTCTAAAGCACCAGTTTGTGTTGGACTAATCTCCCATGTAGCATGTTTAATAGTAGGATATGAAAAGGAGTTTCCTTTTATGGAGTTTTCATTATCCTTACGAATGGTATAATGTAAATTTCCATCAATCAAAAGAATATTTCCTTTTTTAACATCTGTAGTTAATGGGTCCCCTTTCACAGTTTTACCAAACTGACTACTCACAGGCATCGTAAATTTAATATTTGCGCCATTATCTTTAAGAATAAAAACAGAGGACGAGAAATTTACGGAATGATTCAGTTCCTCAGTAATGTATACTAACTCATCCATTGACCATTTTCTAGGCATATTATTAGTATATTTTGCCTTAATTTGACTACCTACATCTATTTCCATATCCTTAGCAGTTTTATCAACTTTACGATAGTTTTGATACGCATCCTTTGAAATTGATGGATCTGCACCGGGAATATTCACATCAACAGCATAACTAGATACACTAACGGCACTTAATATTACAGCACTCAGTAATAATCGGTTTAACATATACAGCTCTCCATAAAATAGTAATCTATAAAACAATTTTCTTTAATTTAGTTCTTAACTGGTATCATATTTTCAAAACTTGTGCCATATGCTTCTTTAAAAATATAATTTCCCACTACGTATTTAGGATCACGTAAAGCTACATCAACATATTGTTCTGCCCTATTATTAGAATTAGCAAAAGCTATACCTTCATAATTAAAGTCTTCTATACTATTCATAGTCAATCTCATACCAGAACCAGCTTGTTTGGCATAAATAAGCAAAGAATAATCTTGTGAATACTGTGGTACACGCAATATGCTAGCTAATGTATGTCTTATATCATATCGATATGTAACTAAAACCTTATGAATATATGGATTAAGTCTATGACTATTTTTATTTTCAACCTCATATACAACTGCTTGAACTTTATAAATAGATTGATCTTCTTCAATACTTTTAATAGAACTCTTATCTACAAAATATGTGATAGAATTCTCACCTGTAATAATAGGAATATTATTTTTATTAATCTTTATATCTTGCATCGATATAGCCTGAATTTGTAATGGTAACACTATACAAGACAATAATAAAATGATAAGTATTTTTTTCATTATATTTCCTTCTCTCTTATCTATTTACATATACTTTTTATAATTTATAACTCTAGCATATCACATAATGAACTATTTCTTTCATTATATTAAAGCCTGTAATACTCAAATAAGTATTACAGGCTTTTTTTCACTATTTCAAGTTTATATTAGAACTCGATTTACCAATATACTATTTTCTAACCATTCATACGATTAAAGTATTCAATGGCTTTTGGTGAGAATTCAACGAATGTATTCCCATAAGAGAATGGTCCCAATTCATATGGTTGGTATACAAGACCTATAGCGCCTTTACCTTTCAAGTAGTAGTTGTCAGAAACATATTCTACATTCCAGTTAGGTAGTAAGTCTGCTTTTTTATGACCTTCACTGTAGAAGCGCAAAATTCCAGAGTTAATGCCTCGTTCTATTTGTTGTGGATTAGCAATTTTTACATAGTTATATAGTGGAATTCTTTGACCCGTAATCTTGTTATATACTAAGCCTTTAGTGTTATACATACCATGCGCACTACCAGCATGATAGTGATATGTAGTTAACAAAATAGATACTACTTGAGAGTCTTCATAGGTAACTTTATAATTTTGCTTTACCTGGTACGCATGTTGATCGTAATAGACTGATTTCGCATATAAAACATAGTTAGCAATGTCTGTATTAATCGCCTTTTGTGCAAACATATTATTGGTATATACCAATGGATATTTTAATTCCATGTTTACATCGGACTGACTACCTGTAACAACAGTTGCATAGGTAGGTACTGCCAACATAACACCTAACATAGAGGTCATACATAGCTTTTTAAAGATTCCCATAATACTGTCTCCTTTTAACAAACACATTTAAATAGGTTATTACAGTATTAGTTCTACAAGCTATGATAAAATTCCTCTTTTACACAACACGATATGTATTTTCACTATATCATACTTTCACCATACAAAAAAGGACCCTCCAAAGAGAGTCCTTAGTCTTTATTGTTATGCTATTAAGCGTTTTTAGCTACTTCAACAAGTTTAGCGAATGCTGCTGCATC
>OGEJ01000329.1_pt1 | contig 20170 bp, 18 predicted proteins | sample 1570701 | NCBI WGS metagenome assembly OGEJ01 (sample SAMEA2582140, study PRJEB24529) | metagenome | biome: Human gut stool | place: China | collected 2011
AGATAATAAGTTTCAGCTTCTTTTAAGAACTTGACGATTTCTTCCATTGATGTGGTTCCCATCTCTCCCCCTTTTTCACAGAGTCTTCTTTAAATTATTTCACTTTCTCAAGAACCTCATCAGCATTCATGGCGTCAGCCAGAAATTTCTTGACCACAGCTCCGGCTTCTGCCTTTTTTTGCTTCTTCGGATGCCTTCTGATTTGTTTTGGCTTTCTTGGTCTCTAGCTCGGCTACCTCTTTCTCGGCGGACTTCAGTTCGGATTTCTTAGCTTTCAGGTCGGCTTTCAGAGAATCGATATTGGCAGTGATAGAAGAAATCTCATCGTTGAGAGAGACGATCGCAGACTGTTTCTCGGCAATCTGAGATGCAGAGTCGGATCGGTTCTTGCCGCCTTTGGTTCTGGCCATAGGATGATGCCTCCCGAAAGAATATGTAAAATTTGATGTTAGTATAACAGCGGCATCCACTCGATGTCTATCATAAAGAAGATTCGCTCTTAACTATTTTTGACACAGAGTACTTGTCCGCCAGTTGTTGAATAGCATTGCTTTGTTCTGCTGTTGCCAGCGGATTCAAAATGATGCTCTCAACGAACAAGTTAAACTTAAACGGAACTTCCAGCCCTGCCTCCTTCTCACGCTTATAAATTATAGCTCTAATTTCGTTTTCCTTTTCAAATTCGTGCTTTTTCAAAGCATGGAAAACTCTCATCGCATGTGGGAGATCAAACTACTTTCGCTCTTCGTCATTTGGGATATAGAATGGGATATCTCCCGTCCCCAGATTTCCATCCTCATTCAGATAATGAATTTGATAAACACGCCCACCTCTAGCTGCTGCACATATCACTAATTGACGCACAGTCATTACAATGCAGACACCGTCCTTATTTTCATCTTCACCTGCATACTCTGCTCACATTTTTTTATTTCCCGGTTGGTAAGGAGTCCAGCATGAAACATATGGCACATAGACTTTGTTCTTTAGAATGTTGAACTGCCGATAGTTCTCCTCAGATTCTTTGCTCCATCCTTCAAAAAACGATGAAGGAATCTCACCTTCATATTTGTCTTCAAAATTGAACGCATTACAAAAGAACAATGTATTGGAAGAAAGCATTGACTCCAATTTATTGCAGCTAATATATCTCGCAATTTTCAAGTCCAGTTTTGGCTCATGCTCACTGTTAATGCGTTCCATTTCCTACGCCGTATAAATAGCCATACCGTATTCTCCCTTTTTGAAAAAAAGCCTCTGCCTCTTAGCCACAATCTCTTGTGTTGTCTACCGCTCACCGCGTAGGGGTGTGCAAAGTTTCGAGCGGCAAAGCTGTGGGAAGTCTCCCGCAGCCTTATATTATACTAAAAACCGGTGTTTTTCAAGAATTGCAAGCAAATATACAACACCGCACTTTTGTTGTCGGCAATAATTATGGCTTTGGGTCCTGCACTTTCGTGGATTATGCCGTCTACACTGTTCGGAATGTTTACTGCAAACCCTGATACGCTTAAATTAGGCGTTACGGCACTTAACATTATCAGTATAGGATTTATCGTATCAGCCGTATCCGTAACGTCGTCAGGGGCTTTGGAGGGGCTTGGAAAAGGGAAGGAATCGTTAGTCATTTCATTACTGCGTTATATCGTGGTGATTTTGCCGCTGGCATTTATTTTAAGCCGCCTTTTTCAGGCGGCTGGTGTATGGCATGCGTTCTGGATCACGGAAGTGGTTGTGGCAGGGATTTCCTATGTGATCTGTAAAAAAGAAATATTTCAGTAATAAAAACACCTGTAATTATATGTTGTTGGGCATGTAATTACAGGTGTTTTTGAAAATAGAATATGCGTGGAGTGTGTAGTCTGTTGTTTGAAATAATGAGTTTAATTTTCTTTTAGTGAATTGTAAAGATCTTCATCTGACCAGTCAGGGTGAGCCTGGCACAGTGAATATACTTTATCAATAAAAGCAGTATCCTTGTTAAGCAGTTTAGCACAGCTTTGTGCAGGAATATTTTCCTGGAACATGTTGTGGATGATGTGTAATTGCTCAAGACGTTTGCCCTCCGCTAAACCCTCCGCTAAACCCATCGCTAAGCCATCCTCATGTCCATCCGCATAGCTGTCCCTGCGTTCCATCTTAATATACTCATCCATATCGAATTCTTCCAATAACATACCAACGACCTCCGATCTGTGTTTGGTGAGAAAATCCTGCAAAATACCGTCCCTGATACATTCCTGTACAGCAGCATCCGCTGCCGGTTCTAATGGAATACCGTTTCTGACCTTCGAAGAAATTCTGCCAATCAGGATAGAATATTCCTCTAAAGTCCGGCATCGTGCCATTAATTCCTGATTGTGTCCATAATTAATGTTGTAAACCCGTGCAGTGCACTCTAAGCAGGGGCGGGTGCTGATGGGGCTGGATGCAGCATCTGTTGCCAGGTGGTTTGATCCGGCACATACAAACGCATCCGAAAGATGCAGTTCCATATAATCTTTGCCATCTTCCAACGGTTCAATCCCATTATAAAATATAACAAACTGCGGAAACGGTAATGAAAGCAACTTTTTTCCGTAAATGTTCAGGTTATTTTGTTTAATGTAGCTCTCATACTGTTTGCCGAAATAGATCAGTCCGCGGATCGGCATGTTGGGGTTTAAGGTACTCTGGTGCTCATACAGATTCAGCGTGCCTCGGACGATGAATGATACGTCATTTTTATATCCGAGATAGATCACGTCATCGATCGTGTAAAAAATCAGTTCATCTGCATCATCGTAATCTGTCTGATTCAAGGCATTGTATAACTCTAGCAAAACTGATTTCTCATTAAAAATCCTGCGGAACAAGGCATCCCGGTACTTCTTCTGCACAAAAACATGTTTTGTGTGACTGCGTTTTCTTTTGTTTTTCCCCATGTAGTTTTCTCCTTTGATTATAAAAAATTTAATCATTTTTCACAATAGTTTTCTGAAATAGCTGGCGAAATGCCGGAATGAAAAAGAGTGATATTCAGAAAATGATCTTATGGAAATAAAATCGAATTGCGATAGATGTAGTATGGCATGAAGATGCTATTATAGACAAGCAGAATATATAGAGAAAAAATCCCTGTAAGTATGGGATATTGATAAAATAATATACTTACAGGAATTTTAATAAAGCTTTATTTTTCTTTTAGTGAATTGTAAATATCTTCATCTGACCAGTCAGGGTGAGCATGGCACAGAGAATATATTTTATTGACAAAATCTGTGTTTTCATTAAGCAGGTCGGCGCAGTTTTCGGCAGGGATGCTTTTTTGAAACATGTTGTGGACGACGTGTAACTGCTCAAGACGTTTGCCTTCCGCTAAACCTTCCGCTAAACCCTCTGCTAAACCCATCGCTAAACCATCCTCATGACCATCCTCATAGCTGTCCCTGCGTTCCATCTTAATATATTCATCCATATCAAATTCTTCCAATAACATACCAACGACCTCCGATCTGTGTTTGATAAGAAAATCCTGCAAAATACCGTCCCTGATACATTCCTGTACAGCGGCATCTGCTGCCTGTTCTAATGGAATGCCGTTTCTGACACTCGAAGAAATTCTGCCGATCAGAATGGAGTAATCTTCTAAAGTCCGGCATCGTGCCATCAATTCCTGATTGTGTCCATAATTAATGTTGTAAACCCGTGCAGTGCACTCTAAGCAGGGGCGGGTGCTGATGGGGCTGGATGCAGCATCTGTTGCCAGGTGGTTTGATCCGGCACATACAAACGCATCCGAAAGATGCAGTTCCATATAATCTTTGCCATCTTCCAACGGTTCAATCCCATTATAAAATATAACAAACTGCGGAAACGGTAATGAAAGCAACTTTTTTCCGTAAATGTTCAGGTTATTTTGTTTAATGTAGCTCTCATACTGTTTGCCGAAATAGATCAGTCCGCGGATCGGCATGTTGGGGTTTAAGGTACTCTGGTGCTCATACAGATTCAGCGTGCCTCGGACGATGAATGATACGTCATTTTTATATCCGAGATAGATCACGTCATCGATCGTGTAAAAAATCAGTTCATCTGCATCATCGTAATCTGTCTGATTCAAGGCATTGTATAACTCTAGCAAAACTGATTTCTCATTAAAAATCCTGCGGAACAAGGCATCCCGGTACTTCTTCTGCACAAAAACATGTTTTGTGTGACTGCGTTTTCCTTTGTTTTTCCCCATGTAGTTTTCTCCTTTAATTATAAAAAATTTAAGTGTTTTTCACAATAGTTTTCTGAAATAACTGGCGAAATGCCGGAATGAAAAGAGTGGTATTCAGAAAATGATTCTATGAAAATAAAATTGAATTGCGATAGATGTAGTATACATGGGGAAATCATAAATTGCAAGAAGAATCTACCGTTGTATGGATTCACATAGACAAATCAAAACGAATTGTTTATACTTGATTTATGACAACATCACCCAAAAGAGGAGAAATCAATGATTTTATATTTTGTACGTCACGGAGAGACGGACTGGAATGTAAAAAAGAAAATACAGGGCAAGACAGATGTGCCGTTGAATGCGACAGGAAAGCAGCAGGCAAAAGAGCTTGCGGACATGCTTCTGGATCGGAAAAAGGAAGGGACTCTTCAGGTTGTGCGGGCATATACATCCCCACAGCTTCGTGCAGCACAGACGGCACAGGAGGCGGCGATCGCGCTTGATATTCCATGTATTGCGGCGGATGGTCTGCGGGAAATGGATATGGGCGACTGGGAAGGCAGAAGCTGGGAAAGCATTACGCAGGAAAATACGAAAGAGTATCAGGACTGGGATGCCAACAGGCGTTATGTCCATACACCGCATGGAGAATGTTACAATGAAGTGCTGAGGCGTGCGCTTGATACACTCGGAATGATCTTAGAACGGGAGACGGAAGATGTGTTGATCGTAACGCATAGTGGCGTACTGATGGCATTGCGGTGTTATATTGCCGGACAGACATTTGAGGAAATGGGTATCATACGGTATAAGACGAAAAATGCAGAGGTGGTTGAAATTTTTGCGGATGACGTCAAGGACGCGATCGCACGTTTTAAAAAAGGGGAGTAAAACGGTCATGATCGTGCAATCACGGAAAGCAGTGTGAAAAATAGACTTTGGATGTGCAAAAACATAGCGCAATAACAGAGATTCGTATGAATCAGATCAAAAATGTAAAAACTGTCGGAAGAATCGTATTCTGTCGTGGAAACAGAGACGATTCTTCCGACAGTTTTTTTGCACTTTCCACAATTTTTAAAATGAATTTTTGTGAATGATTTTGACTGATTTTGATTGACTGTGACGGAATGGAATCATATAATAAAGCTATCAAAGATGAACGAATTTGAACGGTTGTGAATGAAATTGGAGGAAAAGATATGCTGACAGAAGAAAGATTTACAAGAATTTTATCCATACTAGAGAGTATGGGCAGCGTGACCGTTCAGCAGCTTATGACAGAACTGGATGCATCAGAGTCAACGATCCGCAGAGATTTAAATACACTGGATGCAAATGGTCAGCTCATTAAAGTCCATGGCGGTGCAATTTTAAAAAACACCGCATACAGTACCGAGGATGACGAAGTCATGCAGCGTAGAGAACGGAACAAAGGAGCAAAAGAAAAGATTGCGCAATATGCGGCAGGTCTGATCGGACCGGGTGATTTTGTTTATATTGATGCCGGCACGACGACAGATCTGATGATTGATTTTATTACGGCCAGACAGGCAGTGTTTGTGACCAATGCGATCACACATGCAAAAAAACTTGCACAGAAAGGATGTACGGTATATATCCTCGGTGGAGAGTTTAAAGCGATAACTGAGGCGATCGTGGGAGAGGAAGCCGTTTCATCGGTTGAAAAATACAATTTTACAAAGGGATTCTGGGGAGCAAACGGAATCAGTATGCAGCGCGGATTTTCCACACCGGAGCTGAAGGAAGCACTCGTAAAAAAACGCTCCATGGAGAACTGCAGAGAATGTTATATCTTAGCAGATGACAGCAAGTTCAATCAGATATCAAGTGTGACATTTGCTCCGTTTGAGAGTGCAAAGGTCATCACGACAGGTCTTACAAAACCTGCGTACCGTAAATGTAAAAATGTAATTGAAGTATAAAAAATACGAAGACCTGCGGAACAAAAACGCGGGAAAAGCAGAAAGGAGACTGAGAAAATGATTTACACTGTTACATTTAATCCATCACTGGACTACATTGTGACAGTTCCGCATTTCACCTGCGGAATGGTCAACCGGACATCAGAGGAGAAGATTTTTCCGGGTGGAAAAGGAATCAATGTATCCATGGTGTTAAAAAATCTTGGACTGGAGAACACGGCACTTGGGTTTTATGCCGGATTTACCGGAAACGAACTGGAGCGTCTGATCAGGGAAAAAGGAATCCGGGCGGATTTTATTCCGGTAAAAGAAGGAATGACAAGGATCAATGTAAAAATGCGTTCCGACGAGGAGAGTGAGATCAACGGACAGGGACCGGCGATATCAGAAGCTGACATAAAAACACTTTATGAAAAACTGGATCGGCTTTCAGATGGAGATGTTTTGGTTATGGCGGGAAGTATCCCGGATGTGATGCCGCAGACCATCTACATGGATATCATGAAATATCTTGCAGATAAGGATTTAAAGATTGTTGTGGATGCGACAAAAGATCTGCTCGTAAATGTATTACAGTATCATCCGTTTTTAATTAAACCGAATAATCATGAGCTTGGTGAGATTTTCGGTGTGAAAATAACAGAAAAAGAAGATGTGATCACTTACGCAAAGAAGATGCAGGAAAAGGGTGCAGGAAATGTCCTCGTTTCCATGGCTGGCGACGGAGCAGTGCTGGTTGCTGAAGACGGCAGCATCTTTCAGGCGGAGGCACCAAAGGGTAAGGTCGTCAATTCGGTTGGCGCCGGGGACTCCATGGTAGCCGGATTTGTAACAGGTTATTTAAAGACGGGAAGCTATAAAGAAGCTTTCCAGATGGGGGTTTGTACTGGAAGTGCATCGGCATTTTCCGAGGAACTGGCAACAGAACCGGAAGTTTTGGCGCTTTTAGATAAAAACAAAGGCATATTTAAGTAGGAGGAGTAAAATCCTCTGCTCCTGCAAGGGCACATGCTATGCAGGCATAGCAGACATTTTGCTCCGTAAAACAAGGAGGATTTAAGCATGAAAATCAGGGATTTACTTGCCGTAGAGAGTATTGACTTAAATGGCAAAGTCACTGGAAAGAACGAAACCCTTGATGCAATGGTTGCATTGATGGCTAAGAGCGGAAAGATCAACGATGTTGAGAAGTACCGCAAGGGCGTATACGCCAGAGAGGAAGAAGGAACAACCGGAATTGGTGAGGGAATCGCCATTCCACATTGCAAGTCAGATGCAGTCAGCAAACCTGGTCTTGCAGCAATGGTCATCAAAGACGGGGTGGATTTTGATGCATTAGATGGAGAAAAGGTCAGCCTGATCTTCCTGATCGCAGCACCAAATACGGAAGACAACGTACATCTGGATGTACTTAGCAAGTTATCTGTTCTTCTGATGGATGAGAATTTTACAAGCGGACTTCGCAATGCAAAGACGGTTGAGGAATTTTTAAGTGTGATCGACCGCGCGGAAGCTGAGAAAGATGCCGAAGAAGAGAAAAAGAACAGCGCAGATACAAAGAATGCGGCAGAGGAGAAAAACACAGAGAATGGAAAGCTGATCCTCGCTGTAACCGGATGCCCGAACGGAATCGCACATACTTATATGGCGGCAGAAAATATTGAGAAAAAAGCGAAAGAGCTTGGATGCCGTGTGAAAGTTGAGACAAGAGGTTCCGGCGGTGCCAAAAATGTATTGACAAAAGCTGAAATTGCAGAGGCTGCATGTATTATTGTTGCAGCGGATACACAGGTTCCGATGGATCGTTTTGCAGGCAGACCTGTGATCCAGTGTAAGGTTTCTGATGGAATCAGTAAGGCGGAAGAATTGTTAGACAGAGCGTTAAACGGCAATGTTCCACTGTATCAGGCGAAGGGAAGCAGTCAGGCAGCAGACAGTGAGGAAGAATCTGACAGCGTTGGACATCAGATTTACAAACATCTGATGAATGGAGTTTCCCATATGTTACCGTTCGTTATCGGCGGTGGTATCCTGATTGCGATCGCATTTCTGATCGATGGTTTTGCAGTTGACTTAAACAGCCTTCCATTTGATGAGCGTTCAAACTTTGGTACGATCACACCGATGGCGGCAATGTTTAAATCGATCGGTGGTGTTGCGTTCGGATTTATGCTTCCGATCTTAGCCGGATTTATCGCAATGAGTATTGCAGATCGTCCTGGTCTTGCGGTCGGTTTTGTCGGCGGAGCAATCGCAGCAAACGGAACATCCGGATTCCTTGGAGCTCTCGTTGCAGGTTTTGTTGCAGGCTATCTGGTACGTCTGTTAAAGAAACTGTTTGAGAAACTGCCGGAAGGCTTAGAGGGTATCAAGCCAATGCTTCTCTATCCGGTAATCGGTATCTTTTTGATCGGAGTGATCATGACTTATGTGGTAGAGCCTCCGATCGGAGCATTAAACGTTATGATCAACAACGGATTAAACAGCATGAATGGTGCAAAGGCAATCCTGCTTGGCGCACTGCTCGGCGGAATGATGTCCGTAGATATGGGTGGCCCGGTAAACAAAGCAGCATATGTATTTGGTACCGCATCTATCGCAGCAGGCAATTACAATATCATGGCAGCTGTTATGGTCGGTGGTATGGTTCCACCGCTTGCAATCGCACTTGCAACCATGTTCTTTAAAAACAAATTTACCGAAGAAGAGAGAAAGGCAGGACCGACAAACATTGTTATGGGACTTTCCTTTATCTCAGAGGGAGCAATCCCGTTTGCAGCATCGGATCCATTGCGTGTGCTGCCGTCCTGTATCATTGGTTCCGCAGTTGCAGGAGCATTATCCATGGTATTTAACTGTACATTAATGGCACCACATGGTGGAATCTTCGTATTCTTAACCGTAGGCCATCCGCTGTTATATCTCATATCACTGGCGGTTGGTTCTGTTGTAGGATGCGTAATCCTTGGACTTTTAAAGAAGGATGTATCAAAAAGATAGGAAACGGAAAAGGTAATTAAAATCGCAGGCTTTATGTTGCAACAATATAGAGCCTGTGAATATGTAATCATAAAACAATGTGTTATGTACAAAGAAAGGAGAAAATCATGAAAGAATTTAAATACGTGATCACAGACAAAGGGGGAATCCATGCAAGACCGGCAGGAGCACTTGTAAAGGAAGCAGCCGCATTTCCATGCAGCATTACCATTGCAAAAGATGGAAAAGCAGCAGATGCAAAACGTATTTTTGGAGTTATGGGACTTGGTGTAAAATGCGGCGAGGAGATCACAGTCTGCACCGATGGAGAGAATGAAGAGGCAGCAAGTGCTGCAATCGAGGCATTTTTGAAAGCAAATCTGTAAAAATTGATAAAAACAGAAATAAAAATCTAAAATGGAGGTAACGGGCATGGAACTGCACGGAAAAAGTGTATTCGGCGGAATTGCCATGGGCAGACTGTCTGTCTATCATAAGACGGATAACGCAGTAAAACGAACAAAGATAACGGATATAGAAGCAGAAAAAAAACGTTTTGAGGATGCAAAAGAAGAAGCCAAAAGGCAGCTTGGTGTTTTCTATGAAAAAGCAGTCAGGGAAGTCGGTGAAGTCAATGCGGCAATTTTTGAGATGCACCAGATGATGCTGGATGATCTCGACTATGTAGAGTCGATCACAAACATGATCGAAACCCAGCAGGTCAATGCAGAATTTGCAGTTGCTTCCACCGGAGATAATTTTGCGCAGATGTTTGCTGCGATGGATGATGATTATATGAGAGAACGTGCGGCGGATGTCAAAGATATCTCCAATCGCGTGATCTCTATTTTACAGGGAAACGGCGATGCAGGCTTAAGCGGTGATGAACCGTTTATCCTTTTAGCGGATGATCTTGCACCGAGTGAGACTGTGCAGCTTGATAAATCAAAAGTACTTGCTTTTGTAACACGTCACGGTTCCACCAATTCCCACACGGCGATCTTAGCGAGAACCATGAATATTCCGGCATTGATCGGAGTTGATTTTCCGGAAGAGGGTGTGGACGGACAGTTCGGTATCGTGGATGGATTTGATGCAAAGTTTTTCGTAGAACCGGATGAGGATACGAAAGCGGAATACCGGAAGTTAAAAGAAGAAAATGAGCAGAAGAAACGTCTGCTTCAGGAATTAAAGGGTAAGGAAAATATCACAAGGGATGGAACGAAGATCAATCTTTATGCCAATATCGGGGGTGTTTCCGATGTGGCAAATGTACTTGCCAATGATGCGGGTGGAATCGGACTGTTCCGGAGTGAGTTCCTTTATTTAGAGTCGGAGGATTACCCGACAGAAGAAGCACAGTTTGCAGCATATAAGACAGTTGCGGAAAATATGGCGGGTAAAAAAGTTATTATCCGTACACTTGATATCGGAGCAGATAAACAGGTCGGTTATTTTGGCCTTGAGAAAGAAGAAAACCCGGCAATGGGTTACCGTGCGATCCGGATCTGCCTCGACCGCACTGAAATTTTTAAGACACAGCTTCGGGCAATCTACCGTGCCAGCTATTATGGAACGATTGCGATCATGTTCCCGATGATCATTTCCGTAAATGAGGTGAAAAAGATCAAAGAAATCATTGCGGAAGTGAAAGCGGGACTTGATGCCGACGGTATTCCGTATAAGGATGTGGAACTCGGTATTATGATCGAGACACCGGCGGCAGTTATGATCAGTGATCTTTTAGCGAAAGAGGTTGATTTCTTTTCGATCGGGACAAACGATCTGACACAATATACACTTGCAATCGACAGGCAGAATCCGAAACTGGATAATATTTATGATTCACACCATGAAGCAGTCCTTCGGATGTTAAAAATGGTTGTGGATAACGGACATAAGGAAGGATGCTGGGTTGGCATCTGCGGTGAGCTTGGCGCGGATGAAACGCTCACAGAGACATTCCTTCGGATGGGATTTGACGAGCTTTCCGTATCACCGTCCATGATCCTTCGGATCAGGGATAAGATCAGGAATACGGATTTGTCAGTGAAATAAAAGTGCATCAGGGATCTGCAGCGTATGATTCGCATGCAGATCCTTTTTTGTAGGATAACGCTATAAGGTGTCGGCATGATTGTCAGTTGTGCGGTGAAATGGGCATATACAGCAGAAACGCTGCTGTTATGCTTATTTTTTTGTGTGATTTTGGGCATAATCACAAGGTTTTTCCTGTATATGGAAAATGAGGAGCCGGATAAAAAGAATACATGGTATAATGTTGGTATGATATGGGAATTAATTATGTAAGACAGAAAGGCGCAAAATGCGGATTCTGATCAAAACAACGGTAAACAGGATTTTTACAGTCACCGGACATAAAACAGGAGGCACACATGAGCAATTACTTACTGATCAAACAGGGAACGATCCACAACGCCATAGAGAAAGAGCCATTTGTGGCAGATATTTTAGTGGAGAATGGAAAAATAAAAAAGATCGCACCGGTCTTAGAGGGGAAGATCATCAATGACGCGGATGTGATCGATGCAACCGGGATCGATGTTTATCCGGGATTTGTGGATGCGCACTGTCACATGGGATTAGACGGGTATGCGACCGGATTTGCCGGCGAGGATTATAACGAATTAGGGGATCCTGTGACACCGCAGCTCTCCGCGGTTGATGCAGTCAATCCGCAGGATGAGACTTTCCAGATGGCACGCGAAGGCGGTGTGACCTGTGTGTGCACCGGACCGGGAAGCTCAAATGTCATTGGCGGAACATTCTGCGCCATCAAGACCTACGGAAAGCGTGTGGATGACATGTTAGTCAAAGAAAAAACAGCCATGAAGATCGCTTTCGGTGAGAATCCGAAAAACTGTTATAAGGAAAAAGGTGTTTATTCGAGAATGTCTGTTGCCGCGAAGCTGCGGGAGGCACTCACAAAGGCAAAAATATATGACACAAAATTACATGCTGCCGGCTGTCCGGAGGGCTGGAATGAACTTGAGATGGAACAGGCACAGGAACAAGTGATGGACGATTCGCAGAAAACAGACGCGGATAGGAAGGTGGATTTTTCAAAGATGCCTGCTTACGATGCAAAAATGGAGGCGCTTCTTCCAGTTATCCGCGGCGAGATGCCGTTAAAAGCCCATGCGCACCGCGCCGATGATATCTACACCGCAATCCGCATTGCAAAGGAATTTCATGTGGATCTTCGGATTGATCATACAACGGACGGAGCATTGATCGCAGATGATCTTGCAAAGGAAGGATTTCCGGTTGCGGTGGGCCCATCTTTTGGACATGCAACCAAATATGAACTGCGCCACAAAGGATTTCATACCCCTGCGGCACTTGCAAAAGCAGGATGTCAGGTTTCTATCATTACGGATTCCCCGGTGATCGAGGAGCGCTATCTGGCACTTTGCGCAGGAAGGGCGGTATTTAACGGGTTAAGTGAATTTGATGCGTTAAAGGCAATCACGATCAATGCAGCGAAACATATCGGAATCGAAGACCGTGTCGGAAGTATTGAGGAAGGAAAAGATGCAGACTTTGTGCTGACGAGGGAAAACCCATTTGCCGTGGATACTCATATTTTGTATACGATCATTGATGGAAATGTGGTGTACGAGGGGGAGAAAGCATAAACGGATTGTGAAAGAGCACTATTGTATAATTTTGTCATGTCTGATATGATGAATCCATATCTATAGTACCAGATAAAGAGTAAAATCACGGGGAGGATACCATGATAAAAAGAAAAAATTGGACGAAAAAGATGTTGGCGGTTGCGGCATGTGCAGGGCTTCTGATGACGAACCCGGCGTTTACTGAAGCTGCAACAGCGGCAGAACGCAGCGCATATCAGGCAGTTTTTGATGCAGATTATTACCGCAGTGCATATCCGGATGTAGCCGCTGCTTTTGGCAATAATAAAGCCGCACTTTTTAATCATTTTGTAAATTACGGATTAAGAGAAGGAAGAAGCTGTTCTGCGGATTTCAATCCACAGGCATACCGGGCAAAATACGCAGATCTGCAGCAGGCATTTGGTGACGACATGGCAGCATATTGCCGCCATTATGTGACATGTGGTAAGGCAGAGGGCAGAGATGGAGGCGGAACAGGAAGTGTATCTGCCACAACGCAGACTTCTGCAGCGACAGTCGGACAGGGAAATATTTTAAGCAGCTGTACGACACAGTATGATGCGACCGTTCCACGTGCAAATAACGTAGAACTGGCAGCAGCCCGTATTAACGGAGTCGTAGTTCAGCCGGGAAAATCATTTTCATTCAGTTCTACTATTTTACCGCGTACAGCGGCAAACGGATATGTCGTAGCACCGATTTATATCAGCGGAACTGTCGGTACCGGAACCGGTGGAGGTGTATGTCAGGTGTCATCGACACTTTATGCCGCAATGCGGTATGCCAATCTTCCGGCAACGGAGCGTTATCCGCATTCTTTGCCGGTAACTTATCTTCCGGATGGATATGATGCAGCAATCGCGGGAACGAGCAAAGATCTTAAATTTACCAATACATTTTCACAGCCATTACTGATCCAGGCATCTGCGTCGGGCGGCACATTGACGGTAACACTTACATTACAATAGAAGAGAGAATTTATGCGGATTTTAGTAGTAAACGATGATGGAATTAAAGCACCGGGCATAAAGCGTCTTGTGCAGATGGCAGCAGGACTTGGCGAAGTATGGGTGGTGGCTCCGGCAGCACAGTGCAGTGCCATGTCACACCGGATCACTGTGCGTGGCGATTTAGAGGTAAAACCGTATGATTTTCCGGCCACAGGTGTGACGGCGTACAGTGTGTGGGGAACCCCGGCAGACTGCGTGAAAGTGGCACTTGGATGTCTGATGACAGAAAAACCGGATATCGTATTTTCCGGGATCAATGCAGGCTATAACGTTGGACGGGATATCTTATATTCCGGTACGATCGGAGCGGCGATGGAGGCTCTCTGCTGGGGTGTCCCGGCGATCGCATTTTCCGTTGCGGAGGAAGATGAGTGTGAGGTTTTAAATACATATTTAGAACCGGTTGCAAAAGAACTGATCTCCAAAACATTACCGCAAAATGAGATCTGGAACGTCAATTTCCCGGGATGCACTTTAGAGGAATACAAAGGAATCCTGTGGGATCGTATCCCGGATCAGAACCAGTATTACCGGGATAACTACAAGAGAACGGACAGACCGGACGGAAGCTGTATTTTTTCAGCGGCAGGGCTGCCGGAAACGGAAGCGGCGGATGGAACGGATGCGGGAGCAGTTCTTTCCAATTACATATCCATCGGAACAATCAAAAATATGATCATATAAAAAAGGAAAAAACAGGTTTGTTTTTCAGTAAACGGGAGAATATTTATCAGCAGAATTAATGATTTTTATTAACGTACCTGATAAATATTCTCTCTTTTGTATAAACTGGGTAAAATTTTAGTAAAACTTTACTAAAGCTATTGAAATCTGCAAAATCGTGAAATATAATGCAGAAGAAAGGCGTGATTATATGGCAACAATCAAAGAGATTGCCAAGCTGGCACATGTGTCGGCGGCAACGGTGTCGAGAGTGTTGAATCAGGATGAGACATTATCTGTGACACCTGAGGTAAAAAAACAGATAATTAAAATCGCTCATGAGTTGAAATATGTCCCGCCTAAGATGCGTCATGCCAAACGAGACAGACAGATCGTCATCGGAGTTGCGGACTGGCATATCGTAAGAAGAGACAGACCGGATGTGAGCATTACATCGGAGGATATCTTATCCGGAAGTATTGCGCAGAAAGCAGATATCGCCTTTTTACGTCTGATTTATGGAGAAGTAAAACAGGTGGACGGTATCATTGCATTTGGCTTGTTCTCGGAAGTGGAAGTTGATTTTTTGCGTTCACTTAGCACTGCTATTCTGTTTGTTAATTCAGATAAGAAGGATTATGAATTTGATCAGATCCTCATGGATTATGAGCAGGGATTAAACGATATGGTGCATTATCTGATGGACGAGAAAGAGTATCGCAGCATTGGTTATATTGGCGGTATCTATGAAGATGATATGGTGCGTATCGGAGTGCGTCGTCTGAATGGATTAAAGCAGATCCTGCAAAAAAAAGACTGTTATCGGGAAGACTATTTTAAGGTTGGAGAGATCAGTCATGAAAATGGGTATACACTCACAAAGGAAATGCTTTTGACGAAGGATGTGCCGGAAGTTCTTATTTTAGGAAACGATGAGGTCGCAGAAGGGGCATTAGAGGCGATCAAAGAGTTAAAATTCCGGATCCCCAAAGATGTTGCGGTTGTAGTTTACCGCGATATTGAGACGCTGTCGACAAAATACCCGACGTATACAAGTCTTCGCATGCTGCCGGATATCGTATGGACGACTGCCATAAAGCTTCTTTTGGAGCGGATCTTAGATGGCAGGAAAGATACGATGAAGGTATATCTGCCAACAAAGCTTGAACTTGGAGACAGTGCCTGATCATTGGCTGGACAATTCCTGAAAGAGCAACAACAAAAGTGTGCACGCCTGCATGGGAATGGATGCAGGAGAGAGAGGAGAACATTTCATTATGAAGAAAAAAATTGCTATGTTACTTGCAGCAGCATTATGCATGGGTACATTTGCAGGATGTGGAAACAGCACATCAAACAACAGCAGCGCAGCAGACAACAATACGACAAATAATACGGCAGCTGCAACAGAAAGTTCTGACGTGGCAGCTTCTGCTGATAACGTAAAGATCGATACGTTAAACGTATATTTCGTTCCATCCAGAGATCCGGATGAGATCGTAACTGCAACAGAGCCGCTTGCAAATTTAATGCAGACAGAGTTAGCAGGCTTAGGATATGATATCGGAGAAGTAAAGATTACCGTTGGTACAACTTTTGAGGCAGTAGGTGAGGCACTTGCAGCAGGAACCGCTGATGTAGGATTTATTCCGGGTGGTACCTATGTACTTTATGATGACGGCGCAGATGTTATTTTAACAGCAACCAGAGATGGTTTAAATAAAGATTCGGACAACCCTGCAGACTGGAATGACGGACAGCCTACAGAAGGTACTGACAAACAGGCAGTTTCTTACCGTGCATTATTCATCGCAGGTCCTTCTGAGAAAGGACATGAACTTGCTGATAAAGTAAACTCCGGCGAAGAACTTACCTGGGATGATTTAAACAGCGCAAACTGGAGCGTTATGTCCTCATCCTCACCGGCAGGTTACATTTATCCGGCTTTATGGTTACAGGATAAATACCAGAAGGGTATCACAGATCTTTCTTCCGCAGTACAGTCTGATTCTTACGCAAGCGCATTCGCAAGACTTGCTTCCGGACAGATCGACGTACTTGTAACTTATGCAGATGCAAGACGTGACTACGAAGAGAGCTGGACAAGTGAATTTGGCCGTACAAAATCTATTTGGGAAGAGACGAACGTAATCGGTGTAACAGATCCGATCTACAACGATACAGTCTGTGTCAGCAAGACATCTCCAATCATGGATGACGGCTTAAAATCAGCAATCCAGACAGCACTCATCAATATCGGTAACACAGAGGAAGGTAAGGCAGTTATCTCTATCTACAGCCACAACGGATATGAGCCGGCACAGTCTTCTGATTATGATAAAGAGAGAGAAGCACAGAAACTGATCCAGGAATTAAGTGCAGCAAACTAATCGTTACTGGAACGTCTGACAGGGAGTGGACAGTAACAACGAAATAATAACAGGCAGTATGACGGGCAGCAGGAGGGCTGCTGCAGAGCCGGGAAACCGGCTTTGCGGCAGCCTTTCAATGAGTATACACCTATAAAAAACACACACCATAAAAACAGCAGGTGAAAGAAAGGTTTGGTTTAAATTTATGATCGAGTTTAAGGACGTATCGAAGGTATATCCGAACGGGGTAGTGGGACTGGACAATGTCAATTTAAAGATCGAACAGGGTGAATTTGTAGCGATCATCGGTCTTTCCGGTGCAGGAAAGTCCACGTTACTGCGGACGATCAACCGTATGCATGACATCACATCAGGAACTCTGACGGTGGATGGATTAGAGGTTAAGAACTTAAAAGGAAAAGAGCTTCGTACTTTCCGCAGAAAGATTGGAATGATCTTCCAGTCATTTAATCTTGTCACACGAACAACAGTAATCCGTAACGTATTGATGGCAAAAGTGCCGGAGATGCCTTTCTGGAGAGTTCTGCTTGGTGTGTTTAAAAAGGACGACAAAATGCAGGCACTTGAGAGTCTGGATAAAGTCGGTATTCTGGATAAAGCATATATCCGTGCAGACCAGCTTTCCGGTGGGCAGCAGCAGCGTGTTGCTTTAGCGCGTACACTTGCGCAGAATCCGGAGATCATCTTAGCAGATGAGCCGGTTGCAGCACTTGACCCGGTAACGGCAAAACAGGTTATGAGTGATTTCAGAAAAATTAATCAGGATATGAATATTTCTATCCTTATCAATATTCATCATGTGGAATTAGCACTTGAATATGCAGACCGCATCATTGGAATCCGCGCCGGAAAGATCGTCTATGACGGACCTTCCGAGAATGTGACACAGGACGTGTTAAACACAATTTACGAAGGAAAGATTCCGGAGAAAACGGAGGAAGCGTAATGGGATTGTACGATAAAATATTTAAACCGAAAAAACTTGTGCTTGCAAACGGCAAAGTTGTGGAAGAAAAATGTTCCCGCGCGCCGCTCATCATTATTCTGATCGTGATCGCAACATGGATCTCTGTGAAAGTTACAGGTTTTTCCATGACAACACTTGTGACGAGAATACGGTTTTTCTTTGACATTTTAGCGCAGATGTTCCCGCCGAAAGTCGGTTACATCTCAAGTATCTGGGGACCACTTTTTGATACGATCAAAATGTCACTGCTCGGCTCTTTTGTGGGTGGTGTGCTTGCGATTCCTTTTGCGATTTTAGCGTCCAGCAACCTGATCAAAAATAAAGTTGTGATTGGTGTGGTCCGTGTATTTTTAAGTATCGTGCGTACGATCCCGACGCTGGTTGCCGCTCTTATCGCAACATATATCTGGGGACTTGGTACGATGGCAGGTACCTTTGCAATCGCAGTATTTACCTTTGCATATGTCGGAAAACAGTTATACGAGATGATCGAGACGGTCGATATGGGGGCATATGAGGCGATGGAAGCCATGGGTGCAGGAAAGGCATATTCCTTTATCTCTGCGATCATGCCGCAGGTACTGCCGGCATATATGTCAGTCTGTTTATTCTGCTTTGAGGGAAATGTCCGCTATGCAGCGATCTTAGGTTACGTTGGAGCCGGCGGACTCGGTCTGATCTTAAATGAAAAGATCGGCTGGCGTGAGTATGACAGTGTTGGAATGATCCTGATCGTTCTGTTTGGTACAGTTCTTATTATTGAAGCAATCAGCCATTATATCAGAAAGAAATTAACGTAGGAGGAACCGGCAAAATGAATGAATCAATCAAAAAAATGTACGAGCAGGAACCAAAGACCTGGTACGCAAAGATCATTGTGGCTTTGATTGTTGCAGCGCTTCTTGCATGGTCACTTTCTACGGTTCAGTCCACCGGATCAAACGGAAGCGGACTTTCCGTCGCAGGAAAGATTATCAGCGGAATTTTCCACCCGGATACGAATTTACTGTTTGACCTCTCCACATCCGGTGTTGCTTATCTGTTACTGGAAACCATGTGTATCGCATTCTTAGGAACGATCGTCGGTGCAGTATTATCCATTCCGCTTTCTTTCCTTGCGGCAGCAAATCTGATGCCGAAGCCGGTTGCACTGAGCTTCCGTGTATTTATTATGGCGATCCGTACGATTCCAGCATTTGTATACGGACTTATGTTTATCCGTGTGACAGGACCTGGACCATTTGCCGGACTGCTTACCATGTCACTCTGTTCGATCGGTATGATCAGTAAAATGTTTATCGAGAGCATTGAGGATCTGGATACTAAGATTCTGGAATCCTTAGATGCAGCAGGATGTACGATGTTCCAGAAGATCCGTTACGGTATCTTATCCCAGTTGTTCCCGGATTTTATGTCTACTTTGATCTATCGTTTTGACATGAACTTGAGAGATGCAACAGTACTTGGTCTGGTTGGTGCCGGTGGTATCGGTGCACCGCTTATCTTTGCGATGAGTGCATACAAATGGAATCAGGTAGGAGCAATTCTTGCCGGACTGATCGTACTGATCTTAATTATTGAAGTTATCTCATCAAAGATCCGTACAAAATTAGCGAGGGGTTAGTAGTGCGAAAAATCCATATATGAAAGATTTTACGCACACAAATTTGAGTCGCATACTCAAATTTGCAGGTTATTGAAAGGGATAAAACATGCAGCAGAAAAAGTTAAAAGTTTATTTTACCTCAGATGTGCACGGATATTTTTATCCGACGACTTATGGGGATATGGATGTAAAACCGGTAGGACTTTTTGGCTGTGCGGCAGATTTTAACAAGGATGATGAGACACTCATCATAGATGGCGGAGATATTTTACAAGGCTCCGCCTTTGCTTATTACTGCCGTCAGGTTGCAAACTCTCCGGAAGTGATCGCAGATATTATGAACGACTGCGGATACGATTATTATACACTTGGCAATCATGACTTTAATTACGGGCTTGAATATCAGGCAGCATACCGCAGCCGGAACAACGGTGTATGCGTCTGTCAGAATATTACGGATGAAGCGGGAAACACATTGTTCCCGTGGAAACTCCATACGATGAAAAACGGACTGCGTGTCGGCATTGTTGGTATCGTGACCGATTATGTAAACATCTGGGAAAAGGAAGAAAATTTAAAAGGAATTCACATCACGGATCCTTTTGAGGCAGCAAAAAATGCACTTGCGCAGATGAAAGAACAGACAGACCTTACGATCTGCATCTATCACGGCGGTTTTGAGTGCGACTTAGAGAGCGGAGAGACATTGTCCCAGACAACTGAAAATGTCGGAT
>OGEJ01000341.1_pt1 | contig 19737 bp, 14 predicted proteins | sample 1570701 | NCBI WGS metagenome assembly OGEJ01 (sample SAMEA2582140, study PRJEB24529) | metagenome | biome: Human gut stool | place: China | collected 2011
CGAGACCATGCGTTCCCAGATCAATGGTTTTAACCAGGCTGTAAACAACGCAAACGATGCGATCGGTCTGATCCAGACAGCAGAAGGTGCTATGACAGAGACCCACTCCATGCTTCAGCGTATGAAGACTCTGGCCACTCAGGCAGCAAATGGTACTTATACCGAGACTGCAAGAAAGAACATCAAGTCTGAGATTGACGCACTGAACAGTGAGATCACCCGTATCGCTACTACTACAAAGTTTAACGGTGAGTCACCATTAAATCCTGATAAGAATAAGCCGAATCTGACTTTCTTTATCGGTGCAACTGCAGATAAGACCAATGCTATGACCGTTGCACAGATGACTATGACAGCAAAAGCATTAACCATTGATAAGATTGAAGTGGAAACCACAACTGCTGCTTTCAAGGCAATGGCGTCTATAGATGCTGCAATTGAAAGAGTATCTACTTACCGTGCAACCCTTGGTGCTGCCCAGAACCGTCTGGAGCATACTGTAAACAACCTGAAGGTTACTTCTGAAAATATTACATCAGCGGAAAGCCGTATCCGTGATACTGATATGGCAGATGAGATTACAGCTTATACAAAGAACAATATTCTTTTACAGGCTGCTCAGTCTATGCTTTCCCAGTCCAACGCTATGCCTCAGGGTGTATTAAGCATGCTGCAGTAATCTTGAAATTGATTCTGCATCTTTTAGGGGGATCTGCTTTATGCAGATTCCCCTTTTTTTCTTTATAGGAAAGACCGCCTGCGGCGCTCTCTTGAATTGAAAAGGGCCCGCACAGAGGCGGGCACAACAAGTAGACGAATGTTGGTTTAGAAGATATAAAAACCTTCTTCACCAAAATCGTCATCAAGTTCATCATCATTTAAGAAATAATCCATATCCAGAAGTTCATCCTCGCTCATAAGGCGAATGTCCTTGGAAGTTATACCTTCTGGGGGATTATCCATATATTTTTTGCGTAATTCCTCGATGTTTTGTTTCATGGTAGTTTATCCTCCTTTCAGAGGATTATATCATAAAATCTGAGGAATTTATGCAGAAGAACGCTTTCCACGAGATTTGGACATTGCTTTCTCGTAAAGTTCCTCGAGAGATACGCGTTTGTGATTGTAATAAAGTTCAAGAAACATCATCTTGTGTTTACAGTCTGGACATTCCAGAGGGTCATAACCGAAAGAGGAAAGAATAGCAGTTCTCCACTGATTGAAGCTGCGATAAATAGGATGTTTACTTTTTGAAATGGCACGATGGAGCTTGGAATCAATCTTCCGATGGCGGGCATAGAGACCTCCATAACGGATCATTTTGAAATGCTTTTCTGGTATGTGCCGGATCAATCGTTGAATGAATTCCATGGCAGGAACCGTTTCTTCTATGTATTGTTCGTCTTCATGTCGGTTGTAATGGAAAGTAACCATTTCGCCATCGTATTTATCAATTCTGGATGTAGCGATGACAGGACGCCCCAGATATCGACCGATATATTTGACAACTGTTTTGGGGTCACATTTGTTCGGTTTGGCATAAACGTAAAAACCGTGCTTATGCTCCGTATAGCAATCCGCTTTCACTTTTTTGAAAGAAGGACCGATTTTGGACTCCATTTCATTAAGCAGAGCAGTGCGGAAAGCATTACGTAAATAAGTGTAATTAAAGTGTTTGACATGGCGCCAAAAACCATCGTCACTGTATCCGCCTTCAGATAAGAGGCAGTGGATGTGCGGATTCCATTTCAGGTCTCTGCCAAAAGTATGTAAAACCATAATGAAACCGGGCGTGAAGTTTTTGGACTTATTCATTTTGTAGAACATACGAGAGATCACGCTGTTTACAGAGTGGAACAGACAATCGAGCAGAGAACGATCCTTGAGAAAGGATTCGCGAAGATTTTCATCGATTGTGAAAACGCAATGGCGATGTGTGACATTTACCAGCTTAAAGGACATACTGGTGGTGCGTTCTATGGCATATTTGTTGCCACAGGTAGGGCAGAAACGGCTGTGACAGCGGAAAGGAACGAATTTGAGCTTTCCGCAGTGAGGACAGCCATACATTGCGCCGCCGAATGATGAATCGCCACAGTTAATCATCTTGTCGATATTTTCTATCTCAGTTTTTCTGGGATGAAGAGTATATTTAATTTCTTCGTAATGGTCTGTAAAAATTTTCTGTAAGATATTCATAAGACTATTATGAGGTATATTTTAGAAAAAAGAAACCCCTAATCCCCTCAAGATTGAGGGGTAGGGGAGTTGAATAGGCGAAGCCTATTTTTTAATATCTTTTAGAACATAAAAAGAAGGTAACCGATGATGAAAAAAACCATATCACAGTGTATGATCGTGAAAAATGAAGAAAAAAATATCCGCCGCGCCCTTTCATGGGGGAAGGATATTATGTGTGAACAGATCGTGGTAGATACAGGCAGCAGTGACCGTACTGTGGAGATTGCCAGGGAAATGGGGGCAAAGATATTTTCCTTTCCATGGATCAATGATTTTGCTGCTGCCAAAAATTTTGCCATTGACCAGGCAAAGGGAGACTGGATCGCCTTTCTTGACGCGGATGAAAGCTTTACACCGGAGGATGCAGCGAAGATTCCGGAGATATTGGAATATGTGGGAGACGATGTAGACGGCCTTCTTACAGGGATCGTAGATCTGGATGAAAATAACCATATCACAAGCGGCGGCACCATGATCCGATTCTTTGTAAACCGGCCGGACCTGCGCTATGTAGGAAAAATACATGAACACCTGGTCAGAAAAGGAAGATCCGGACTGCATCTGACAGATGCTACAAAGCAGCTGGCTTTCCTCCATACCGGATACCAGGAACAGGAGAAGAGGGATAAGTCCAAATTTGAAAGGAATCTGAACATCATCCTGGAGATCCTGAAGCAGGAGCCTGAAAACTGTGATTATCTTGGATATCTGGGAGATACCTATTCTTCAGACGGAAAAAATGAAGAAGCAAGGGATGCATACAAAAAGGCGGTGGCAGCCATGCCGGAAAAACTGGGGGTATATGATCAGCGAAGTTCTTATACCTATACAAACCTGTTAAGGGTCTCCCAGTGCCTGAACGAACCGGAAGCCGAGGTGGAAGCTATTTACAAAGAAGCAGTGGAAAAGCTTCCGAAAGAGCCTGATTTTGACTGTGTTATGGGGGAATGGTACTGGAGAAAGGGGCAATATGAAAAAGCGGTACAGATGTATGAACTGGCTATAGCAAAGCTGGAAACCTATGGAACAGTGAACAGGGGGATCATTACCACCTCCATGCTGATCCAGATGTATGAGTGTCTGGGAGAAGGCTGCAGAAAGCTGGGAGATTACCAGAAAGCGGTCCGCTATTGTGTGATCGTACTGAATACTGACCACAAAGATATGAATGCGCTGCTGACTCTGATCAACTGTTTTGCAGAGAGCAATGTCAGCGCAGAAGAGGTAGTCCAGTTTTTAGGGAAGATTTATGATTATTCTGATATAAAAGACAAGGTGATCCTTCTGCGGGTGGCTATGGCAATGGGCAGAAAGGATCTGGAGCGGATGTTCAGGGGAATCCTCCTTCCTCAGGAGAGGGAAGAGTTTGATGCAGCCATGGAAACGGCCCAGAGCGGGGCACCGCTGTCATAGACTTTTTTCAACTCTCCCATAAGAAGAGGAAGTTCCCATTCACAGGTGCTGTTAGCAAAGCTGTTAGGATCTGCGATAGAAACATTTCCGTCAGGAAGGAGCTTTGTGATCAGGACAAAGTGACCGTTTTGAGTCAGGCTTCCCTTACCCATAAGGGCGACCAGGATATGACCGGAAGAAAGAAGGGAAGCTGCATTCTGGGGAGAATGGTCTGTTACAGATTCCACCTGAAAGCCATATGCAGTAAGGACAGATGGGATTAGACTGTGATAGGAGCCGCTCTGGGGGGCATAATAGCCATTGGCAGAAGACCAGTCTGCGATCGTTACCGGGGTAATGGCTTCTCCGTCATTTGTGAAGCTGGAGATGAGCATGGCTGCAGCAGTAGGACCACATCCATACTGGAGCATGGGATCTGAACCGCCGTAGAGATAACTGCTCCAGCGGGTATCTCCCTGATTATAGTAGTACATCGGTCCCATACTGGTATCCAGGATGGCAGCATCATAAGAATTGCCATCTGATCCCGTCTGAGCCTCCATATGCAGGTTTTCTGCTTTTCCAAGGATCACAGGAGATGTATTTGCAGTCACAGAAGATGTATCTGCAGTCACAGAAGATGTATCTGGGATTCCCTGTGTCCTGGAAGTATCCTCTGAAAGCTCTGTTTGTCTTTGGATTTTTGGTTCTGGCTGGGTCTGCTTTTTAAGAAAGTCTTCCAGTTCATGAAATTTCTGGCCACTGGCAGTCTGTACAAAGGAAATAGCGGATCGTGCGTCTTTTATGACCTGGGAAGAAAAGCCTGGGCAAAAATAAAAGCTCAGGCTGGCAGTGATCACCGAAACTGTACCGGTAATGGAAAGCTGGATCATCGTTTTCGCAAGTTGGAACTGTTTCAAGGTTTTATTTATATGTTTTTTTTGATTCTTTAAAGTTCTATCTTTCATTTTTATCCATTTATTTCTTATCCGTTAACGAAGGGATACACGGGCCAGGACAGTCTGACCAATGGTATTTAAAGGACACTGCTGGCATACAGCGCCAATCTTATGTGCCTCCATAGGCATGCCGTATACAACACAGCTGTTTTTGTCCTGACCAATCGTATAGGCGCCGTTTTTGCGCATGCGCAAAAGACCGGCAGCTCCATCTGCTCCCATTCCTGTGAGAAGAACGCCGATGGCGTGTTCCCGCACATGTAATGCAACTGAGTCAAAAAGCACATCCACGGAAGGTCTGTGTCCGTTTACCTTTTCTCCTTCCTGTACACTGACTGCATAGGAGTTTCCAAGAGGTACCACACGCATCTGCAGACCTCCGGGAGCTAAAAGCATGAGACCTTTGCGGATCCGGTCCCCGTTTTTCGCCTCCCGTACTTCCATTTTGCAGATCCTGTTTAAGCGCTCTGCATACATGGCTGTAAAACCTGCAGGCATATGCTGGGTGATCACAACTCCGGGAGTATCTGCAGGAAAATTCTTTACTACCTCGAGAATGGCTTCTGTACCTCCGGTAGATGCCCCGATAGCGATCACGGTTTCCTGGGAAGCTGCCGCAGAAGTCTTTGGTCTGTTAAGAAAAGGATTACCTGCCGCAGTTAAAGGAGAGACTATCCGTTTTTTTGCTGCCTGTGGACTGGCAGGAACGGATGGGAGATGTACATGGGAAGCAGCAGCCACCAGAAGCTTGGAACGGAGCATAGAAAGAAAGATCTCTTTAGACAGTCCATTGGCTTCATCCGGTTTCCGTACAAAATCCACAGCTCCGGCTTCCAGGGCATCAAAAACCCTCAGGTTCAGGGAAGATACCAGGATCACCGGGATAGGGTGGACGGGAAGCAGCTGCTTTAAAAAATCAATGCCGGACATTCCCGGCATTTCAATATCCAGGGTAAGCATATCCGGCTGCAGCAGCGGGATCTTTTCCTGGGCGTCAAGGGCATTTACTGCATATCCTACAACCTGGAAACGGTCATCCGCAGAGAGAGAATGGATCAGCCAGGTGCGGAACAAGGGTGAATCATCCACTACCATTAATTTTAATTTATGATCCATGATCATAATGCCTCCTTAATAAGATAGCTGTAACAACGTATGAGATAACCTACGGGATCAGATCTTTCGGTAAATAGCCGGTTCAATATAGGAAAACGGGCAGCTTTCCTTATCCAGGCTTTCAGAATGTCCGATAAATAAGTAGCCTCCCGGAGCGGTAGCATCATAAAAGCGCCTTACCAGTGCCGCCTTCGTAGGACGGTCAAAATAGATCATCACGTTTCTGCAGAAGATCAGGTCAAACTTTTTGCGGAAATGGATGGGATCCATCAGGTTAAAGGAACGAAAGATCACATTTTTCCTTAAAGCATCTGAAACAGTATAGGTTTTATCTCCTATGGGAACAAAATAGCGTTCCTGCCAGGAAGGAGGAAGCTCTTTTAAGCTTTCAAGGGAATATCTGGGATCCATGGCAGAATCCAGAACACGCTGGGAAATGTCCGTAGCAAGGATACGGGTATCCCAGCTTCCGGGAATAGCGGAAAAATATTCTTTCAGATACATAGAAATGTTATAAGGTTCTTCACCGGAGGAGCAGCCGGCACTCCAGATCGCAATAGAACGGTCCCGGGAATGCTTGTTTGCAAGCTCAGGAAGAATATGCTTCTGGAGAAAGTCAAAATGTTCTTTTTCCCGCATAAAATAGGTATAGTTGGTAGTCAGCTTGTTTAACATAACAGAAACCATCTCAGGATCTTTACCTGAGATGATCTCATCTATGTATTCTGTAAAACTATGAAACCCTTTCTGCTGCAGCATATTAGTAAGACGGCTGGTGATCAGCTGTTTTTTGTGGCTCAGATTGATGCCATAGTGCTGTTGGATATAAGTGTAAAGACGGTTAAAATCCCCGTCACTTAATGTAAGCATTGTATGACCTCCTTAGGAATCGGATGTACTCTCGGAGTCTTTCCTGCACCTGCCTTTGCGGCTGACAAAAAATCTTCTCGCAAAATCAAGTACAAAAAGATTCCGGGAGTACATTAAGAGCTGACCAGGGACTTGCAGTCAAAAGACATAAGCACAGTCCCATTTTCAAGTGTGATCATACCATCTAACAGCTTCTGTCTGCGTTTGATAGGGATCGGACGTACATCCTGAAGATCAATATCGATCACCTGCTGTACAGAATCCACAACGATGCATACAGGAAGATCGTCTACATTTAAAACGATAAAGCAGGTCTTACTGTTATATTCCAAAGCAGGCTTGCCCATATAGAGCCGTATATCTACTACCGGAAGGATCTGACCACGCAGATTGATGATTCCTTTAATATAATCAGGTACCAGTGGAAGATGAGTGATCGCACAGTCATTGATGATCTCCGTTACGTTATTGATACTTAAAAACAGAGTCATGTCTCCCGACTCAAAGGTAAGACAGCGTTCAACGGACTGGTTTTCAGCCGGTACATCTGTCCGGATATTTGTTTCTGTTACTTCAGCCATTTTAAAACCTCCTGTTTACGCATTCTCTACAGCTATGGAATATAAGCTGAGGATATCCAGAATGATGCTGATATTGCCATCACCCATAATGGTACAGCCGGTGATGCCGTGGTCTTTCAGGTTAAATTCACTGAGAAAAGCAGGAAGCGGCTTTACTACCACCTGCTGCTCGCCGATCAGATCATCTACAAACAGGCAGTAAGAACGGTCATTTGCTTCCACCCATAAAAGGATACCGTCTTCCATCTGGGTAACCTCAGTTGGAAGGTGATAGAAGGAATGAAGGCGGACGATAGGATAAAAATGGTCAACACGTTCTACCATTTCATTGCCATATTCATCTTTGATCACCTGATCCGCTTTCACCTTAAAGGACTGACGGATATTGGCGATAGGTATAGTAAAAATAGAATCACCTACCGTTACTTTCATTCCATCTACAATAGCCAGAGTCAGCGGGATCTTCATGGAAATCGTAGTTCCTTCACCGTAGGTACTGGATACAGAAACGATACCGCCTAAGGATTCTACATTTTTCTTTACAACATCCATTCCAACACCACGACCGGAATATTCAGTTACCTCTGTATTGGTGGAAAATCCGGGAAGCATGATCAGCCCCAGGATCTCCTTCTGGCTGTATTCAGAATCAGGCTTGGTCAGCATGTTCTTTGACCGGGCTTTTTCAAGAATCTTCTGGGGATCCATGCCATATCCGTCATCTTTAACGGAGATAACAACCTCACTGCTGGTATGGGAAGCGGAAAGTACGATCTCGCCCTGGGGATCCTTACCGGCAGCAATACGTTCCTGGGCTGTTTCTTCAATCCCATGATCCATGCTGTTACGCACGATATGCATGATAGGATCCTGTATATTGTCTACGATCGTCTTATCTACCTCTGTATCTTCACCTACAATGGTCAGACGGACGTCTTTTCCCAGACTCTGCTTCATATCACGCACAATACGGTTCATTTTCTGGAACACGCCGGAAATCGGGACCATGCGTAAAGACATGGCAATATCCTGCAGATCATTGGTGAGTTTACGCAGCTGGCGTGCTGATTTCATAAAATTATCCCTGTTGTCCCTTGGCAGCAGGTTTAATTCAGGGGAAGATGTGACCATGGATTCAGTGATCACGATCTCACCAACAATATCCATCAGGCTGTCCAGCTTCATCAGGTTGACGCTGATCAGATTCTGCTTGACCGGGGCATGGGAAAGCATAGGAGCTGCTTTCCCGGCAGCTGTATCTGTGGATGCAGGTGCTGGTGCCGTGGGTTTGGAAACAGATGCCTTTTTTTCCTCAGCTTTTGCAGGAGGAGCGGCTTTTGAGACATTTACAAGCTCATAAGATCGGATGTGGTTCTGGGTTTTTAAAATCCCTTCAGCCTTAGAAGCGTCTTCACTGGAGTCAAAAGCAAGGAAAAAACCATTTTCTGCGATCGTCTGGGAAGTATCCTGATCTGTTTCCATATCACTGGGGTAAAAACGGAAGTTTACATCACATTCCTTTACTGCATTTACGATCATATAAGCCCGCAGATTCTCCATTCCCACGCCTTCTTCCAGAAAAACATGGAAAAAGCAGGCTGCATCCTTATCATCAGGGAGAGAAGCAGGAGCTGCAGGTGCAGAAGCTGCAGCACCAGAAGCTGCAGCACCAGAAGCTGCAGCACCAGAAGCTGCAGGTGCAGCCTGTGAAGCTTCCGGCTGTGCAGGTGCAGCGCCGCTGATCTTCTTCAAAAAAGAATTGATCTCATTGGAGAACGCATCAATATCAGTAGAAAGAGGTACTCCCTGTTCTACTTTCTCGATTTCGCTTCTTAAATAATCCTCTGAACGGAACATCAGGTTGAAAAGCTCTTTCTTATGTTCAGGATCCAGAGTTTCGATTCCTTTATCACGGATATAAAAAAATACATCTTCAATATGATGGGCGATCGTGGAGATCGAATTAAATTCCATCATTGCAGAAGAGCCTTTGATCGTATGCATGATACGGAAGATCTCATTTACGTCATCGGTGGAAAAATCACCGTTTTTCTCATCAGCAACCAGCATTTCGTCTAACTGGTCTAAAAGATTGTTTTCTTCATAAAGGTATGTATCCAGAATACTGCTGTCCATACCACTGCTCATATTGTACACCGCCTTTTTTCATAATAATCAGAATAGTATTTCTTTTAACTTTATCGGCGGTGGTTGAAAATGGATAAGGGGATTTCAAAAAAGAAACAGTAAGTTGATACAACAGTTATAAAAAAAAAGAAAACGCCGATAAAATTATCAGAGATAGGATATCTGATCATTTTTGGAGGAAACCGTAAAAATGGCGATCAAAAGAAAAGAAAAAAGAAGGCTTTTGCAGACAGCGGCCCTCTTAATGCGGGCAAATGAAAAAGTGTTCATGGGATTCGGCCAGAATACAGAAGAAGTGATGATCGATGCTCTTTCACAATCTCAGGAAACAGCACTTTTGTTGGGAACAGAGCTGGAAAATGTGGGAAAAGCAGATCTGGTCCCCCTTCTGGAAGTATATTGTGAAGATCTTTATGAGATGAGTCAGAATCTTCACAGTAAAAAACAGATTGCAAGGCGGTATAAAAAAATAAAGAAAGAATTGAAACTTTTATATGAACGTATGGAGAATGATATGGAAACAGACCGTCTCTGTTTTGTCTTTCTTCCATATAAAGTGTCTATGTGGGATTCTATGGAAACCGTCTGGAAAGCGGCAGATAAAGATCCGGATTGCGATGCCTATGTTGTACCGATCCCCTATTTTGATAAAGACCAGGATGGGAATCTGACAGTAGAACACTACGAGGGAGATCAGTATCCACAAGATGTTCCTGTCACAGATTACCGCACATTCCGCCTGGAAGATAAAAAACCGGATGCGGTGTTTATCCACAATCCCTATGACCAGAACAATAGATTGACCAGCGTCCATCCTGATTTTTATAGCAGCAGATTGAAGAAATATGCAGATCAGCTTGTATATCTGCCTTATTATACCACACCAAGTACTGGAAACGTAGAATCTGCGAAACGCCAGGCGAGAAGCACCGGGTTTGTCATTGAGCCGGGAACTATTAATGCAGACTGCTTTGTTACAGCAACAGAGCAGGAAAGAGAACTGTTTATCAATATTTTGTGTTCCGGACTCAAAGGAGTTCCAACAGAGCAATGGGAAGAGAAGGTACAGAACTTTGGATCACCAAAGATTGAACGTGCCCGAAGTACGAAAAGACAGGACAGTTCTCTTCCAGAAAAATGGAGGGAATGTCTTTACAGACCTGACGGAGCCAGGAAAAAGACTGTATTTTATAGTCTGTCTGTAGAGGCACTTCTGACCCAGCCAGATATGATGCAGAAGATAGAAGAGGTACTTCAATATTTTAGAAACAGAAAAGATCTCGCTTTATGGCTTCGTCCTCATCCACTGTATGAACAGACACTGGAGGTGATGCGGCCCCAGTTTTTACGGAAATATAGAGAACTTCTGGCTTCTTATGAAGAAGAAGGCTGGGGAATCCTGGACAGCGGATACGATCTTGATCTTGCCATTGCTTCCTGTGACTGCTATTACGGAGATTACAGCTCTGTAGCCCAGTTGTTCTGGGAAACAGGAAAACCGGTTTTATATCAGGATTCCCTGGTAAGAGAAAAGGAATGTAAGATACCATGCTGGCCGGGAGCTTTTTGGGAAGATGAAAAAGAAGTGTGGTTTGTTCACGGAAAAGTAAACCTGCTGTTTCATTATGATAAACAAATGGACAGACTTTCCTGCATAGGAAAGATTCCGGGAGAATTGGCATTTAAGGGAGATCTGTTCCGTTCTGTTGTACGGGTAGAAGACAGACTGTATCTTGTCCCATATTTTGCCAGAAACCTGGCCATTTACCATATAGATAGGGATCAGTTTGAGTCCGTACAGATCCGTGATGCAGAGCATTTTATAGAACAGCCGCTATTCCTGAAAGGCTTTCAGAGAGGTAATGTACTATATTGTATGCCTGCATGGTACAACAGCATCCTTTGCATAGATCTTACTTCCGGACATGTAACCTATACAATGGTGGATAAGAATAAAGTACGTGGTATTCCGGGGGTATTTGGCGGGGCTGTTTCTATAGGCAGAAACATTTTATGTCCGCAGACTTATAAAAAACGATGGCTGATCCTGAACACGGATACAGGAAAAGTATCCTGGTGCAGTTTTGCAGATCCGGAAAGGGAAATCACTTCGGTTACAGTTTGTGGTGATACTCTGGTATTTTTCGATGCCAGAACAGGATGCATCCTGAAAGAAACCAGAGAAGAGGGAAAAATAGAAGAGCTTTTATATATTGACAGCAACGAAATACAGCTATATGCAGTATCCGAAAATGAAGTGATCGCAGATGATCTGGGATCAGGAACCTATTTAAAGTTTTGTCTGGATGGAACAGTGGTTTGGAGAAAGGAACGGAAAGAAGAAAAGACCGTATTAGGCAGCAGATTTAGGAAAGTTACAGAAGGAGAAAAAAACTGTGATATCCGTTTTACAGAGCAGGAATATCAGGAATGGAATTCTCCGTCAGCAGCAATTTATAAGGATATCCTTCCCACAGATCTGTATTATGTAGAGGAGGAAAATGAAGTCCTTACGCTGGACAAATGGCTTTCTCTCTGTGACCGGATCCAGATGCCAGTACCAGATGATAGACACAGCGGTGAAATGATCAAGGACTATGTAAAAAGCAAGCTTGCAAATGGATGAAAAGAGAAGAATCATGAAAAGCTATTTTGAAAATGCATTGCCTTATCTTGAGGTTTTTTATCAGCCGATCTACGATTTAAATAAAAAAAAGTTGAATGTTGCAGAAGCACTTTTACGGTATGATGACGGACACCATCAGAATATTGAACAGGTGATCCGCAAAGCAGAGGAAATGGGCTGTGTCAGCTGTTTTGATCTGTGGGTTTTAAATAAAGTGTTAGAACAGCTGCCAGAGCTGAAAAAAAGAAACATTGAAAGAATAAATGTAAATCTGTCCCCGGTCACATGCTCCAGCGTGGAAGCAGAAAGGGGGCTCTTTGCCATACTAGATGAATGTACATCAGATAAATCTGTTATATGTTTTGAAATCACAGAAAGTAATCAAATACAGGATATGCAGCAGGTCATTAAGCTGGCAGAAAAACTGATGAAAAGAGGATGCCACGTAGCTATTGATGATTTTGGAAAAGAAGAGTCAAATCTCCTGCGGCTTATGCAGATGCCGTTTTCTGTGTTGAAAATAGACAAGGCAGTTGTTTGGACTATAGATACAACGAGTTTTTCAAAAGATCTTATTTCGGAGATCATATATTTTTTGCACAAATATGGGATCCAGATCACGGCCGAGGGGATAGAAAACCAGCTCCAGGCGAAAGAACTTTCGGATATGGGCTGTGATTTCCTTCAGGGTTATCTGATCTCAAAGCCTGTGTCATTTAAAGATTTTTGTGCATTTATAGATGCGCATAATAAAAAAGGATCTGCAGAAATGAAAGAAACACCGGAAGAAAAAGGAAAAAATGAACCGCAGAAAAGAAAAATGAAAAAATCAAACATCCCTTATGATTTTCCTGTACTTGCCGAATAATAAAAATAGGGATTAAATTCCACAATATTCCACGAAAGAAATAACAAAGAGAGGGAAGAAACATGAAGAACCGTACGATGAAGCAAAAAATCACGATTGCTTTTGGAGCAGTGGTCATCTGTTTTTTTGTAACAGTTGGTGCACTTTTTTATGGAATGGTTAATATCAGTACAAGATATACCCAGTTCTATAAAAATAACCACGAAGCGATCGTACATGTAGACAAGGTAAAAATCTATACGCTGGCAACAATCCAGAATATGGTGGAGGCTATGATTAATGATGACCCCACCGCCACAAAAACACATCTTTCAAACGTTGATTCGTATAGAGCCGGCCTTGAGGAGAACGCAGGCTGGTTCCTGGAGCATTATAATGGAGATATGACACTGGTAAACCAGTTTCATACACAGCTTCAGGCAACTTCTGAGGTCACAAACAAGGTCATAGAGTATCTGTCCACTGGTTCTGACCGTGCGAAAGAGCAGGCAAGGCTCACGTTTATCAATGAGTTTGACCCGGAAGTGTCCAAGCTGGAAGGAATTCTGGATCAGTTTAGCGATCAGGTGACAGACCTTGTTGGTAATGATTACAATTCTTCCATGCAGACCAGAAACGTCCTGTTTATTGTAGGGATCATAATTGTTATCGTTGCACTGATCCTTACCGTTATTATGGCAACGATCCTGATACGTTCCGTAGTAGAGCCGGTAAAACACTTGCAGGAAGCTATGGAAAAAATGAGACGCGGTAATATGGATATTGATATCGAGTACAAGGCAGAAGATGAGCTTGGAAGGCTTTCAGACGATCTGCGGTCTGTAGCAGCGTTCCTGAAAGCGGTAGTGGCAGATGAGACAAATATCCTTACAGAGATGAGCCGCGGAAACTTTAATGTGTATTCTTCTATGTCAAAGGATTATGTAGGAAGCTATGTTGCGATTTATAACTCTATGGTTCTTCTGAGAGATAATTTAAGCACGACGCTTTCGAGTGTTACCCAGTCAGCTGATCAGGTGGCAGCAGGTTCCGATCAGGTATCCTCCGGAGCACAGGCATTATCCCAGGGTGCTACCGAGCAGGCTTCTTCCGTGGAAGAACTGGCAGCTACCATTAATGAGATTTCCAATAATGTTGAAAAGAATGCCGAGAATGCAAAGTCAGCCAGCGACATGGCTGATAATGTAAGAGAACAGGCAGGAGAAAGCAGACAGCGTATGCAGGAGATGCTTTCTGCCATGACGGACATCAGCAACAGCTCCAGTGAGATTGGAAAGATCATCAAGACGATTGAGGATATTGCATTCCAGACTAATATTCTTGCTTTGAACGCAGCCGTAGAAGCAGCCCGTGCAGGAGCAGCAGGAAAAGGATTTGCAGTAGTAGCAGACGAGGTTCGTAATCTTGCAGGAAAATCAGCAGAAGCTTCAAAGAATACTTCTGCTCTCATTGAAGGTTCTCTTCACGCAGTTGACCGTGGTACAAAGATTGCAAATGACACGGCCAAGGCATTGCAGCAGCTGACCGAAGGCGTTCAGGGAGTAGCACAGACCATTGAGGAGATCTCTTCTGCCAGCGAGTCACAGGCAGTTTCAGTAAAACAGGTAAATGAAGGCATCAGCCAGATCTCCAGCGTTGTACAGAGCAATTCTGCAACTGCAGAAGAAAGCGCTGCAGCCAGTGAGGAACTTTCCAGCCAGGCACAGATCTTAAAGGATTTGGTAGGTAAATTCACATTGAAGGATGGTTCTGCGGATCCAGCACCACAGCCAGCACAGCCAGGCAAGAATAACATGGATGTATCTGAACCGTCATCTATGAATTCTTACGGAGATAATGATAAATACTAAGGCCGTGGTTTAAAAAGAATAAACAATGTATTGAGCCCGCAGCAGAAGATATTATCTGCTGCGGGCTTATTGTGAAATAGAGAAGAATAATGATAATAATTTTAAGGTTTTGACATTTTTAATAACAGCACATGGAGTATCTGAAAACATTAAATGAATATCAATTAATAACCACCTCATTGAAAAGAGATTAATTTGTGAAGCGGATATTTTATTTTTTTGAGCGGGGATAATTTTCGTTGCGATTGGTCTGGCGAATCGGGCACTTCTGATCATCAAACAGAATAAATGCAGAAGACATGTCATCTGGCTGGAAACGGATATCGACCTTTGCGGAGATGAATTGCATGGGAACATCATAGCAGACGCCATCAATCGTAACTGTGGAGTCCTTACGGACTTTTCTGGTAATCCGGTTATAAAAACAGTCATCTAGCCATTGTCTGGACTCTGGCTTGCCTTTGCTAGCCCCATCACGGACACGGGTATGCAACAAAAGGATTCCAAGGAATACGCAGGACAGGTCTCCAATTCCGGGCGGAACTGAGCCATAAAGGTGTCAAAGAGAAATTTAGATGAAGTTTTTATACGGATTAGCTTGCAAAGTAGTGAGTTTTTTCTTATCATAATAGAGTACATATTGGAATTTGCCGGAAAGAACTTTATGGCAATAAGAAAATGCAACGAGCTGTTGGAACAGCAGTATGGTAATTACATGGAACTCCCCCCAAAAAAAAGAACAAGTTCCTCACCACTTTGTGTGTGATTTTAAAATTTAAAAGGAATAAAACATGAAAAAAAGAATTGGAATAGTTAGTTATAACATCTATTGTAACTTCACAAATTATGGCTCTGCACTTCAATCATGGGCACTTTGTCAGTCTATAAAAAAGATTGCTGGGAATATAGTTGAGCCTGTCCTTGTTGATTATTGCCCTGAGATTTTAGCTGATAAAGAACCATTGAATCCATTTGCCAATATGTGGGATAAAGATGAGGAATCACGTAAGATGTGTGAGCTTACACTGCCCGCTATTCAGGAAAATTATTATAAGTTTGATAAATTCTATCATAAGCGTTTTGAACGCACGTGTAAGAAATACACGGCTCAAAATTTTAATGATATTTCTATAGATGAAAACATTACAGGCTTCGTATGTGGAAGTGATACGATCTTTTGCATTGATGAGTTTGAAGGCTTCGATGATGGATATTTCGCAAATTATGATTGTATGAAAAAGAATAGCGTTGCGTATGCCGCAAGTTTTGGAGATTCACATTTTGAGCAGGACGATTATCAAAAGTTGAACGAAAGGCTGAAAAATTTTAATGCGATTGGCTTAAGAGAAAATCAAATGATACCATATGTCGCTTCTCATGTAGATGTTCCAGTTCAAAGGGTAATTGATCCAACATTATTGCTGACAAGTAATGAGTACGACAAAATAGCGGACGAACGGCTGGAAAATGAGAAGTATCTGTTACTTTATGCGCGTAGATATAATCCTCATATGGAGGCTTATGCAGAGAAGCTTGCAGCAGAAAATGGCTGGAAGATCGTTGAAATTAGTTTGCGCGCAAAAAATGCTGAAAAAACTAATCGCCGAATGTTCTATGAGGCAGGGGTTGAAGAGTTTTTGTCCCTTACGAAATATGCAGAATGTGTTGTGACAAATTCGCTCCATGGAACGATATTTGCTGTTCAATACAGTAAGCCGTTATGCGTATTCTCCAGAGAACAGTGTGATACTAAAATAAAAGAGCTTCTTGCCCTGTTTGGCTTGACTGACCATATGCTGGTAAGTGGAGCGGAAGATAAGGGTAATTTGAACGATATAAATTATGAAGTAGTTCATAGTCGCATAGCAGAAGCTAGAAAAAAATCTCTTGAGTTCTTGCGCATGGAATTGACTTCTTGCTTTTAATGGTGGTGTGAGATATGGCGGGATACTTGATAGACAAAGATAAGGGAAAGTGTTACGGCTGTGAAGCCTGTGTTCAGATTTGCCCTAAAAGTGCATTGAAGATGGAAGAGGACGATGAAGGATTTCGTTATCCGATTCTTAATAAAGACTTGTGTGTAAAATGTAATTTGTGCCACCAAGTCTGTCTTTATGAGAATATGCCAGTGCGATATGGCAAGGACAAGTATGTTTTTGGTGGATATATCAAAGATGAAGAAGTACGTTTTGAAAGCACTAGCGGCGGTGCATTTTCAGCTATTGTCGATACTTTTTGCGATGACAATTATGTGATTTTTGGTGCAGAAAGTAAGGGGCTTTTAGTTTGGCACAGTTATATTACTGACAAGAAAAATTTGGCTAAGTTTAGAAAATCAAAATATTCCCAAAGCAAAATGGGTAAATCATATCAGCAGGCTAAAGATTTTTTGAATTCCGGAAAGAAAGTGCTTTTTTCTGGAACGCCATGTCAAATTTCTGGATTAAAGGCGTTTTTGCGTAATACGAATCAGGATAACTTATTAACCGTGGAGGTTATTTGCGAAGGCGTCCCGAGTCCCCTTTATATTCGGAAATATGAGCAATCACTAAAAAAGAAATTCGGTGCTTTAATCGAAAGTATTGACTACAGGTATAAGGGCCACTCTTTTCTCGGACATCACAAATGGGACTTCGAGATAATGAGGACCACAGTTATGATGAACGATAATAAGAAAAAAGTAATTGAAAAAGACCGTTGGTTTAACCCATTTTGGTATATTTGGTTGAAGCATCTTATGAGCCGACCTTCATGCTATGAATGCCTCTTTGCGACAACGGAACGGACAGCCGATATATCTCTCGGCGACCTATGGGGAGTACATATTTATTGTCTGGAATTATATGGTAAAAATGGTGGCTCTTCTCTGGCAATTGCAAATACTGAAAAAGGAAAATCTGTATTGAAAAAAGCTGAAGGTTCGATGTATGGGCATGAGTTGAGATTTGAAGATGCTTTAAGGTATCAAGGTCCAATGCGTAAACATATTGAAATGAACCCTAAGCGAGAACAATTTATGCAGGATCTGAAAAGTGAAATGGATATTGAAGATATTAACAGAAAATGGGCAGATAAGCCATCGCTAAAACTATTATGGCAGAAATACGTTTGGGGTAATCGTCAGAAAGCTTTTGTGTGGTCTATAAGGAATAGAAAGTAACATATAAAGGAGATCAGTACAATGTATTATCTAAACCAAAAGATAGAAAATCTGGTTAGAATTTTTGACCAGAATGAACGGAAGAGCTATCTTCGACTGGACTTAAACGAAAACCCTGGTGGGTTGCCGGAAGAGTTCGTAAATGGAGTGTTAGGCGATGTGACACCACAATTGATTGCACAATATCCTGAAACTCTACATTTTACAGAAGTGCTTGCACAATATTTGGGCACAGATATTCAGCACTTATGCTTAGTGAACGGTTCAGCAGAGGGCATTCGCTACATTATTCAGGCATTTACATCCGAAAACGGAAAAATTGTTGGCGTGGTTCCTTCATATTTTATGTTTCAGGTTTATTCAGAGATGTATGGTAGAAACTTTGTCAAGGTTCCCTATAATAAGGATCTCACGATGAGCATTGAAAATATTATTACACAGTTGACAGATGATACACAGCTTTTGATTTTGCTGAATCCGAATAATCCGATGGGAAATGTCTATACAGACGAAGAATTCAAAACTATTATGCAGGTATGTAAGGAAAAACAGATTACAGTTCTCATTGATGAAGCGTATCATTATTTCTACCCGAAAACATTTATTCAGTATGCGTTGAATGAACGTCATGTCTTTGTGACTAGAACTTTTTCCAAGTTATTTTCGATGGCTGGCTGTCGATTAGGCTATGTTGTTGGGCACCCCGATGATATTAAGTATGTACAAAAGTTCTGCACGCCGCATAATACCAATGCTTTTGCAATGCTATTTGCAGAGAGAATATTGACAACACCGGGTATGGTCGAAAGCCTTGTGAGAAAATTTCAAGAGGGAAGAAGTTATTTAATTAGTGAACTTGATGATCGTGGATATCACCATAAAGGTGAAGCGGGAAATTTCTTGTTTATTGAACCTAAAACAAAAGCACAGACGATTGTTGAACGAATGAAAAATGAGAAGAAAATCCTTATTAAGGCATATGAAAATGTTGGAGAATTTGGGGACTGTTTGCGTGTTTCTATAGGAGAGAAGAAATATATGCAGCAGTTTATGGTCGCCCTTCTGGAACTTGATAAGTGATTCTGTAAAGAGAAAGAGATTCGAATGGTTAGAGTAATTACCTATGGAACCTATGATTTACTTCATTACGGACACATTAGGTTGCTGGAGCGCGCAAAAGCATTGGGGGATTATCTGATCGTGGGTGTCACGACAGATGATTTTGATAAAACCCGTGGAAAAATCAATGTACAGCAGTCCTTGATGGAGCGTATTGAGGCTGTACGTGCCACAGGACTTGCGGATAAGATCATCGTGGAAGAATACGAGGGTCAGAAAATTGATGATATTCGTAGGTACGATGTGGATATTTTCACGGTGGGTTCTGATTGGGCTGGAAAATTTGATTATCTGAATGAATATTGTAAGGTGGTGTATCTTCCGAGAACGGAGGGAATCTCTAGTTCTGAAGTACGGAGTAAACAATGTAAACTTCGTATGGGAATTGTTGGAAAGGCTGCTTTCAGAACAAAGTTTGTAGCAGAGTCTAAATATGTAAACGGCGTTGATGTAATTGGTGTATGTGCATTTCAGAAGAGTGAAGAACCTGAGTTTGATGGGATGTTCTATACCGAAAACTATGATGAACTTCTTGAAAAAGTGGATGCCGTGTATATTGTTTCCAAACCAGAGAAACATTATATTGATACAAAAAAAGCTCTTTTGGCGGGAAAGCATGTTTTGTGTGAATCACCAATTGCTTTAAAAGAAGCGGATTGTGAAGAACTATATTCGATTGCTGAAGAACATGGGCTGGTTCTTATGGATGCTATTAAGACGGCATACTCAACGGCATACGAACGGTTAGTCCTTCTAGCTAAGACTGGAAAAATTGGTAAGGTTGTATCGGTTGATGCTGTTTGTACT
>OGEJ01000351.1_pt1 | contig 19030 bp, 15 predicted proteins | sample 1570701 | NCBI WGS metagenome assembly OGEJ01 (sample SAMEA2582140, study PRJEB24529) | metagenome | biome: Human gut stool | place: China | collected 2011
GCGTCCTTGCCCTCTCAGGCGCTCACGCGCCAGCTCTCCCAAGGGGAGAGCCTTTGACATTAGAAATGCCCCCTGCGTCCTCTCTATGGGAAGAGGCACAGGGGGCATTCATGTTTGTCGGGATCATCCGAGCGGCGGGGGCTTCAGCTTAGCCCTTGACAGCACCGGCGGAGATACCTTCGACGAACTGATCCTGTGCGCAGAAGAACACGATGAGCTGCGGCAGGATAGAGATCAGGGACAGGGCCAGAATACGGTTCCAGGCAAAGCCCGTATCACCGTCCATGGACAGCTTGACGAACAGGGACATGGGGTACTTTGCAGGGGTCTGGACGTAAAGCAGGGGGCCCATGAAGTCGTTGCAGCTCCACATGAACTGGAACAGTGCGCAGGACACCAGAGCGGGCATCAGCATCGGGACGATGACCTTGTACAGGGTCTGGAAGGAGGAGCAGCCGTCGATGGCGGCAGCCTCGTCCAGGTCGCGGGGGACGTTGCGCATGAACTGCACCAGCTGGTAGACGAAGTAGGTCTCAGTTGCGAATGCGCAGTGGACCCAGATGGCCAGATAGAAGGGGCTGTTGACCCAGCCGAACTTGGTGTACAGCAGGAACTGAGGCACGTTCAGGACGACCTGAGGCAGGAACAGGGTGGCCAGCATGATGCTGAACAGGAGCTTCCGGCCCGGGAAGTCGAAGCGGCCAAAGCCGTAAGCTGCAATGCAGGAGGAGACCACGGTGCAGATGACCTTGGGCAGGACGTAGCTGTAAGTGTTCAGCATGGCCTGCAGGATGTTGATGGAACCGCCGAAGTTGTTCAGCGCGTTCTTGTAGCCCTCCAGAGTGGGGTTCTTGATCCACAGGCCGATGCCTGCAAAGATCTCGCTGTTGTCCTTAAAGGTGGCGCTGATCATCCACAGCAGGGGATAGATCATGATGAGGCCCACCAGGATCAGGACGAGGTACTTGAAAAACGTCGCGATGGCGTTAGAAGCTTTCATTCCCATACTGTCACACCTTACCTTTCATCCGAGTAGTAGACCCACTTCTTCTGGCTGGTGAAGGCGATGATCGTCAGGATGCAGACGATGACGAACATGATCCATGCCAGTGCGGAAGCCATGCCCATCTGGTTGGACTTGAATGCGTAGTTGTAGACCAGAATGGAGATGAGGGTGGTGGAACCGCGGGGACCGCCGTTGGTGATGATGAACGGGCCATTGAACTCCTGGAAAGCCTGGCAGATCTGAGTGACCAGGTTGTAGAAGATGATGGGGGTGATCATCGGGACGGTGATGGAGAAGAACTGACGCCACTTGCCTGCGCCGTCGATGGTGGCGGCCTCGTACAGGTCGGCCGGCACACCCTTCAGAGCGGCGAGGAACAGCACCATGGCGGAGCCGAACTGCCAGATACGCAGGAAGCAGATGATCCACAGTGCGTAGCCGGGGTCGCTCAGCCAGGAGGGACCCTGAAAGTGGCCGAAGGTCAGCATGCGGATGAGGGTGTTGACCAGACCGTCATCACGGAACACGGCCTTCCACAGCACGGCGATAGCAACAGAGCCGCCGAGGATGGAGGGGATGTAGTAGACGGTGCGGAACACGTTCACGCAGGCGATCTTGAAGTTCAGGATGTAGGCGATGAACAGTGCGAAGACCAGCTTCAGAGGCACAGTGATGAAGCTGTACTTGAAGGTGGTGATGAGCGCCTTGGTGATCTTGGGAGTGGTAAAGGCGTCCACATAGTTCATGATGCCATACTGATGGATGCCGTTGAAGAAGTCCATATCCGTAAAGCTGTAGTACAGAGACTGGCCGAACGGAATGGCCTTGAAGACGACGAAGCCGATGATCCAGGGGATCAGGTAGAACAGGCCCTGCCATTTGTCAAAAAACTTCTGGGCCGGGGTACGCCCGAGAGAGGGCGCTTTGCTTTCTTTCATCCAGGGGTCCTCCTTTTATAAGGATATGTCTCGTGCGCCGCACAATAGTTTGGTCACATTTTTGTCAAAAAAATGTCATCACCGTCTTGCAAAAAAGGGGCATCCGTCCGTAGGTGGAAGGGATGCCCCTTGCAAGACTCCTTTATGCGGGGCGGCCCGTGTCAACACCGCGCGTGTGCGGGCCGCAAAAGTCCATGAGGCGGAAATCAGACGGTGTAGCCGACAGACTCCATGCCGTCCAGCAGGGTATCGACCAGGTCAGCGCCGGAAACATTGTCGTAATCCAGAGTGTCGAACACCTCCTGATAGACGCCGGTGCCGGTAGCCTTCAGGTCGTTGGACTCGAACAGGGGGTCGAGCTGGTTGGAAACGAAGGCCATGACCTTGCCGTTGGCCTCAGCCACCAGCTCCTTGATCTTGCCGGCGCTCTGAGCAGCAGCCAGACCAGCCTTGGAGGCGGGGATGCCGCACTCGGAGCCCATGATCTCGGCACCCGTGGTCTCGTTCAGCAGGAAGTTGATGAGGGTAGCTGCCTCTGCGGGATGCTCGCAGGTCTTGGTGATGGCCAGACCCATGGAGACCTTGGAGAAGCCGCCGTTGTAATCGCCGAACTTGATCTCCTCGCCCACGGTGAAGCCGGCCTTGTTCTCCTCGTCCAGAGCGTCAGCGTACTTGGTAGCGGAGGAGTCCCACTCGAAGCAGCCAGCCAGCTTGCCGGTGATCCACTCGGTGGACTGGTGAGCGGCGTTGTCGCCGTTGGAGCCGTAGTAGGTGGGCAGGCTCATGATGACGTGGCCCTCGACCAGGCTCTTGATGAAGTCGATGCCCTCAGCGATCTGGTCGGCATCGTAGTTCAGGGTGGAGGTGGCGGGGTCTGCCCAGTCCTTGCCGTACTTGCTCTCGAGGTAGAACACCATCAGGATCATACGGTCGTATGCGCCCAGGTGCAGGGGATAATAGTCATCGCCCAGCTTCTCCTGGAAGGTCTTGCCGGCAGCCATCAGCTCGTCCAGAGTGGTGGGGAAGGAGATGCCGGCCTTGTCGAAGGTGGTCTTGTTCCAGTAGAAGATACGGCCGGTCATAGACACGGGTACGCACTGCTGAGAGTTTGCCACGTTGCAGGCAGCCAGCTTGGCCTCATCCCACTGGGTCAGGTCGAGGTACTCGGAGACGCTGTTCAGGTCGATGAAGGTCTGGCCGTTCTTGGAGTAGTTGTACAGCCAGTTCCAGTTGATCTGGCAGACATCCTCAGCGACGCCGCCAGCGAACTTGGTGGACATGGTGTCCTCCCAGCCGGACCATGCAGCGAAGGTGGGGTTGACGGTGATGGTGCTGTGCTCAGCAGAGAAAGCCTTGATGGCCTCCTGGTAAGCGTTGTGACGGGACTCGCCGCCCCACCAGCTCATGGTCAGGGTGACGGGGTCAGAAGACAGACCAGCCACGGAAGCTGCTGCGGAAGAAGCAGCGGTGGAAGCGGCGGTAGAACCAGCGTTGCTGGAGCCGCCGCAGGCGGCCAGCAGGCCGGCAGCACCCACAGCGCCAGAGACCTTCAGAAAGTCACGACGAGAAATTGCCTTGCTCATTTTCGTTCTCCTCCTATGTAGAAAACATCTTCTTGCATGGACGCCTCTGCAAAGCATCCATTGTATACAAATATGATACCAAAGGCAAGAAAAAAAAGAAAGATGCAAATTGTAGTGATAGCGGCAGAAAACGTACAAATATTGCGCTTATTTTTTGCCCGGTTTTGACGTCATTGCCAGAATGAATAAACTTGGACCGAAAAACTGTGCAACTTGTATACTTCAACGATTTGCATAGAAAACTGGGATGCAACAGGGGAAGATTGGCCTGAATTGCAAGAATTTTGTAGCCGAGGCAGAATTTGTTGAAAGAGCGTTGTATACATTAAAAGCAACGATAACAGAAAGTTCCGGCCCTGAGCTGATATATCAATAGCGCAAAAAACGCGCGAATCAGGGCGCGACTGATATATCACGGATGCAGAAAAGATACAAAAATGCCGCCCGGCGCGCGGACGGCATAAGATCAGGAAAAAGAGTCACCGGCGGGCGGCGTAGAAGGCGCTGCGCTCCCGGAAGTAGCACTGGGGGCACATGCTGACGTACTGGACGTCGTTCTCAAGGTCGATGGCTACCTGTTCGCCCTCAAAGACGAAGCGGCCGTTGACCTTGCGGCAGTTGCAGGTGGCCTTGCGGCCGCAGGTGCAGATGGTCTTCATCTCCTCGATGGTGTGGGCCAGCTCCAGAAGCCGGGTGGAGCCGGGGAAGCCCTTGAGGGAGAAGTCGGAGCGCAGGCCGTAGCAGATGACGGGGATGTTCAGCTCTACCGTCACCATGAACAGCTGCTCAGCCTGCTCGGCGGTGAGGAACTGGCTCTCGTCACAGAGCACACAGGCCAGAGGCCGGCCCTCGCTGCTGGCGGCCCGGACGGCCTCCACCAGGTCCATGTCCGGCGGCACCAGCAGATCGGCAGGGCGGCGGACGCCCAGACGGCTCACGAGGTCGCCGCTGCCCTTGGTGTCCACCCTCGGCTTGAGGATGAGCACCCGCATCCCCTGCTCCTCGTAGTTGTGAGCCACCTGCATCAGCGCGGTGCTCTTGCCGCTGTTCATTGCGCCGTAACGGAAATAAAGCTTTGCCATGTCGAAAAAGTCTCCTCATGAAAGGACTCTCTCAGCCAAAGCCTGACGGAGAGGGCCGGTATTATCGATAGTATCTGCTCAGTCCTGATTGCGCAGCCGGTAGCCCAGGCTCATCAGGCTGTCGCCGAGGTGGACGTTCTCCACCACCACGTCGGGGTAGGAGACAGACAGATCGTAGTGGGAGAAGTTCCAGAAGCCCTGGATGCCCAGAGCCACCAGACGGCCGCTGATCTCCTCTGCGCCGCTGCGGGGCAGACAGAGCACAGCCACCTCGGGGTGGTGCTCGGCGCAGAAAGCTTCCAGCTCGTCGATGTGTAAGATCCGGATGCCGTTGATCTCTTTGCCCACCTCGTCGGGGGCGTTGTCGAAGGCGGCGATGAGCTTGTAGCCGTTGGTGTCGGTGGTGATGAAGCGGCTCACAGCCTTGCCCAGACGGCCGCAGCCGATGAGGATGGTGGGCAGGAGGTCGCCGTTGCCAAAGAGCAACTGCTCAAGGATGCTCAGCAGGTTCTCCACCGAGTAGCCGATGCCCTGACGGCCATTCACGTCGCCGATGCAGTTGAAGTCCTGCCGCACCTGAGAGGCAGTGGTACCCATCTGGGCGGCCAGCTCACGGGATGAGATGCTGGTGATGCCGTCGTTCTTCAGGGTGCGCAGGTAGCGATAGTATTTGGGCAGGCGCTTGATGACGGGCAGAGAAGCTTTGCCGGGAGTGTTCATAAGGGGTCTCCTTTCTTTTTATCCGCAGCATTGCCGGGGAGAGGTGCGCAGCGGCAGGGCGCTCCGGCAAAAGATTTGTACTTTCTTGTACAATAATGATACATATTTGACAATCTTATCTCTAGTATAAAGTATACAGCGCGAAGAGAGAATGTCAAACCATTTGGCACATTTTTTTGAGAAAGAAAAGAAATCTTTGCCGAAGTATAACCGGCAGGAATGACGGACAAGCTGAAATGAAGCAAAAAGGAGGATGCGCAGAATGTCACAGGAAGAGAAGAATGTCCCCGTGGAGCAGCAGCGGCTGGAAAAAGAGCAGATCGAGGATATGGGCAGCGTTTACCGCACCCGGGGAGCTCACGCCATCCACTGCCTGACGGTCATCGGGCAGGTGGAGGGCCATGTGGAAGCGCCCCAGGGCCAGAAGACCACAAAATATGAGCATGTCATCCCCCAGCTGGTGGCCGTGCAGGAGGACCCCGCCATCGAGGGCCTGCTGGTCCTGCTCAACACCGTGGGCGGGGATGTGGAGGCGGGGCTTGCGCTGGCGGAGCTCATCGCCAGCATCTCCAAGCCCAGTGCGGCGGTGGTGCTGGGCGGGGGCCACTCCATCGGCATCCCGCTGGCCGTCAGCGCCCAGCGGAGCTTCATCGTGCCTACCGCCACCATGACGGTCCACCCCGTCCGCCATTCCGGCATGATACTGGGCGTGCCCCAGACCATGCGCTGGTTCGAGCAGATGCAGGAGCGCATCACCGGCTTCGTGGCGTCCCACAGCGGCATCTCGGAGAAGCGGTACACCGAGCTGATGATGCGCACGGGCGAGCTGGTCATGGACGTGGGCACCGTGCTGGATGGCCGAAAAGCCGTGCGGGAAAAGCTCATCGACGAGCTGGGCGGGCTGTCGGACGCGCTGGCATGGCTCTACCGAGAAATCGAGGGGAAATAAATTGCCATTTGACTTTTCCCGTGGTACAATGAAAGAATCGAGTCGTATCGAAATTCTTCCATCGTCACCGACAGAGCCGCCCTGAGCGCGCCCTGCTTCATGATATAAAATAAGGAACGGGTTTTAGGAAACATGGCAAAGAGAAAACGCAAGACCTCCGGGCGCAGCACAGCCTCGCGCCGCAAGAACCGGACACAGGACCGGATGCCCGCGGGGCTCATCACCCTGTTTGCGGGGCTGGTGCTCATGGCGCTGGCTTTCGTGCCGGGCAGCTCGGCCTGGCGCACGATGCACGATGTCCTGTTCGGCGTGTTCGGCTGCGGAAGCTTCGTGCTGGGCGCAGCGCTGTGCTATCTGGCCATCCTCTACACCCGGGGCGAAGACCTGCTGCCCCACATCGCAAAGCTGGTGCTGGGGCTCATCTTCGCCAGCGGCACGGTCATCGTCTTTTCTGACATCCCCACCGACCAGACCGCCGCCCAGATGACCGCTGCCTGTTATCAGAATGGGATGAGCGCATGGCTCTCGGGCGGTGCGCTGGGCGCTGTGCTGGGCGGGACGCTCCTGCTGCTCTGCGGCAGACCCGCCGCCAATCTGGTCATGGCGGCGCTGGCGGCCTGCGCCAGCCTGTACATTTTCGACGTTACGCCCGCCGAGTGCTGGCAGTGGCTCTGCAACGTGGGCGGCAGCGTCCACGAAAAGGGCCTTGCCGTCCACGAGCAGAATGCCGCCCGCCGGGCCGAGCGTCTGGCAGAACGCGCCGCCGAGGAGGCCGAGGCGGAGGAATACGAGGCCTATGACGACGACCTGCCGGAAGACGAAGCGGGCGAAGGCGAGGAACACTACGGCGGCGAAGAGCCTGCCGCGCCCGCCTTCCATATCCAGCCTCCCGGCTGGCTGGCTGGCGTCTTCCACTGGGGCCATCAGGTGATGCAGGGCGGCGAACAGGCGGAGCCTGCCCCTGCGCCCGCACCGGAAGCGCAGACCCCGCCTCAGCCCGAGCCGGCCCCCGTACAGGTGGAGAAATCCCGGCCCCGTGCGCCCTTTGATATTGACTTAGGCCCTGACCATACCACCGTCACCGAGGGCGGCAGTGAGCCCATCGAGCCCATCATCCTCGGCCCCGGCGGCACCTTCGGCATGGACCCGCTCCGCCGTGCGCCCATCCGCCCCACCGTGACTCCCATCGTCCCGGACGCTGTGGATACCGCCGCCGAGGACTTCTTTACGGCCCAGCCCGAGCCGACGGTGACGCCCACCGTTACGCCCGCTGCCCCGGCAGAAGAGCCGGAACAGCAGCCCGCGCCTGAGCCGCCGCTCTCCTTCGGCATCCCGCTCTATGATTTGACTCCGACTCCGGAACCGGCCCCGCAGCCGGTCAGCGCCGAGAATGCGGTGGCGTTCCGCTCTGAGCCGGATGAGGACGGCTGGATCAGCATCACCAGCGACCCGGTGGAGGAAAAAGACCTCAACACGCTGGTGGCAGCCGCCATGGAAAAGCCTGCTGTCTCCGAGGAGCAGGCCGCGAACGCCCCCGCCGAAGAGGCGGAGACGGAGGAGAGCTTCCAGTATCAGTACCCGTCCATCGAGCTGTTCGAGCGCGCCCCGGAGGAAAGCGACTCCGGCGCGGAAGACGAGCTGAAAGCCAACGCCCAGAAGCTGGTGGACACGCTGGAAAGCTTCGGCGTCCGCACCCGTGTGCTGGATATTTCCCGCGGCCCGTCGGTCACCCGGTATGAAGTCCAGCCCATGGCGGGCGTCAAGATAAGCCGCATCACTTCGCTGGCGGATGACATCGCCCTGAACCTGGCGGTGGCCGATGTCCGCATGGAGGCTCCCATCCCCGGCAAGCCTGCCGTGGGCATCGAGGTGCCGAACCATAAGAAAACGCCGGTCTACATCCGCAGCGTCTTTGAGAGCCAGAGCTTTTTGCGGATGACCTCGCCGATGGGCATTGCGCTGGGCAAGGACATCGCCGGCGTGGCCCAGGTGGCCGACCTGTGCAAGATGCCCCATCTGCTCATCGCGGGCAGCACCGGCAGCGGTAAATCGGTCTGTGTCAACAGCATCATCATGAGCCTGCTGTTCCGCTCCAGCCCCGAGGACGTCAAGCTCCTGCTCATCGACCCCAAGGTCGTCGAGCTGGCTGAGTACAACGGCATCCCCCACCTGCTGATGCCCGTCGTCACCGAGCCCCGCAAGGCGGCCGGCGCACTGGGCGGTGCAGTGCAGGAGATGGAGCGCCGCTACCACCTCTTCGCGGAGAACAACGTCCGCGACATCAAGTCCTTCAATAAGCTGGCGGCAGCGGACCCGGACCTCGAGAAGATGCCCTATATCGCCATCATCATCGACGAGCTGGCCGATCTGATGATGGTCGTCGGCAAGGATGTCGAGGACTCCATCTGCCGCATCGCCCAGAAGGCCCGCGCCGCCGGTATGCACCTCATCGTGGCGACCCAGCGCCCCAGCGTGGACGTCATCACCGGCCTCATCAAGGCCAACATCCCCAGCCGCATCGCCTTCGCCGTGTCCAGTCAGGTGGACAGCCGCACCATCCTCGACGGTGCCGGTGCCGAAAAGCTGCTGGGCATGGGCGATATGCTCTTCATGCCCGTGGGCGCACCCAAGCCCACCCGTATCCAGGGTACCTTTGTGCGGGATGAGGAGATCAGCCGTGTGCTGGACTTCATCAAGAAGAGCGCCACCGTCCAGTACGACGAGGCCATGATAGAGGCCATGGAAAAACACGCCATCCAGGACGGCAAGAAGGGCAGCAGCTCTGCCGACTCCGACGAGGAGGGCGGCAGTGACCCGATGCTCAAGCAGGCCGTGGAGGTGGTCATCGACGCCGGTCAGGCGTCCACCAGCCTGCTGCAGCGCCGCTGCAAGCTGGGCTATGCCCGCGCCGCCCGCATCATGGACGAGATGGAAGAAAAGGGCATCATCGGCCCCTACGAGGGCGCAAAGCCCCGCGCTGTCCTCATCAGCCGCCAGCAGTGGCTGGAAATGCAGATGAATCAGCCGGATGAATAAAATTATTGATTTCGGAAGCAATAGAGCCCTGCTGTATAGGGCAGGCATCATGAAAGAAAAAGGATAACTATGGAGCATTACACCGAATTTCTCCCCATCAGCCGGGCCGACATGGAGGCCCGGGGATGGGACCAGCTGGACTTCGTGGTGGTGGGCGGCGACGCCTATGTGGACCACCCCAGCTTTGGCACCGCCATCATCAGCCGCCTGCTGGAAGCCGAGGGCTACAAGGTGGGCGTGCTGGCCCAGCCCCGCTACACCGACTGCGAGGACTTCAAGCGGTTCGGAAAGCCGAAGTACGGCTTCTTCATCGGCGGCGGCAATGTGGACAGCATGGTGAGTCACTATTCCGTCGCAAAGATCCCCCGCGCGGAGGACGAGTATTCCCCCGGCGGCAAGGGAGGCGCACGGCCCGACCGCAGCGCCACCGTCTACACCAGACTTGCCAAGCAGGCATACCCTGACCTGCCCGTCATTCTGGGCGGTCTGGAGGCGTCGCTCCGCCGCTTTGCCCACTACGACTACTGGCTGGACACCGTCCTGCCCAGCATCGCCGAGGACTCTGGCGCGGACATCATCAGCTTCGGCATGGGGGAACACCAGACCGTGGAAATTGCCCGCCGTCTGGCGGCAGGGGAGCCGGTGGAGAGCATCACCGATGTGGACGGCACCTGCTACCTGACCGACTTCGACCACCTGCCCGAGCGGTATGTGGAGTGCGCGGGCTTTAAGAAGGTCGCCTCCGATAAGGTGGCTTATGCGAAAGCCTGCCGCATCCAGATGGACAATCAGGACGTCGTCAGCGGCAATATCATCGTCCAGAAGCAGAGCGAGAAGTACCTCGTGCAGAACATCCCCGCAAAGCCCCTCGTCCGCTGGGAGCTGGATAAGGTCTACGCCCTGCCTTACACCCGCCGCTGCCACCCGATCTACGAGGCCATGGGCGGTGTGCCTGCCATCCGGGAGGTGCAGTTCTCCATCATCCAGAACCGCGGCTGCTTCGGCGGCTGCAACTTCTGCGCCATCCAGCTGCATCAGGGCCGACGCGTCACCAGCCGCAGCGCCGACAGCATCGTGGCCGAAGCAGAGCGGATGACCCACGAGCCGGATTTCAAGGGCTACATCCACGACATCGGCGGCCCCACCGCCAACTTCCGTTTCCCATCCTGCCGCGAGCAGATGCTGCGGGGTATGTGCAACGGCGGCAAGCACTGCCTCGCCCCCACCACCTGCTCCCACATGATCGTGGACCACAGCGATTACCTGAAAATCCTCCGCCGCGTCCGGGAGCTGCCCGGCGTCAAGAAGGTGTTCATCCGCAGCGGCATCCGCTTCGATTACCTGATGGCCGACCCCGATGACACGTTCTTTAAGGAGCTGGTGGAGTACCACGTCTCCGGCCAGCTGAAAGTCGCGCCGGAGCACTGCGCCCCCAACACCCTCGCCTACATGGGCAAGCCGCCCATCGAGACCTTCAACAGGTTCAAGGATAAGTTCTACGAGCTGAGCAGGAAGGCAGGAAAAAAGCAGTACCTCGTGCCGTACCTCATGTCCAGCCACCCGGGCAGCACCCTCAGGGATGCCGTCTATCTGGCCGAATACCTCTACAAGAACCATATGCGCCCCGAGCAGGTGCAGGATTTTTATCCCACGCCCGGCACCGTGAGCACCTGTATGTTCTACACCGGCCTCGACCCCTACACCTTGAAGCCGGTGTTTGTGGAAAAGACCGCTGAGGGCAAGGCACTTCAGCGCGCCCTGCTCCAGTATTATGAGCCCCGCAACGCCGAAAAGGTCATCAAGGCGCTGAAAATGACCCACCGCGAAGACCTCATCCCCCTGCTGGTTCCCGCCGAGGGCCGCATTGCGGTCCAGCGCTCGGCCCGCAGAGCCGAGGCCGCCGATGTGACCATCCACGGCGACGGCACCTACACCGTCCGGCCCAGAGGCAAGGGCGGCAAGCCGCAGAGCCGCTCCGCCGCCCCGGCAGGCCGCAATCCGGCGGGCCGTCAGCCCAGCCCCGGCGCACGTTTTGCGCCCCATTCGGCTCCTGCGCATAAACCGAAAAGCAATCAACAGAAAGAGAATACATCGTGGAAAACTTCAAAAAAGAAAAAGTGATCCCTCAAACGCTCATGAGCCGCCTCGCTGCGCTGGCGCTGGCCGCAGCCCTTGCGCTGGGCCTCGTGGGCTGTGACACCTCTTCCATCGTCCCGGGAGGCAGCGGCGACGTCATGCCGAACCCGGCAGCTTCTCAGACCGGAACGACGCCTTCCGACGGGCAGGACGCCGCCTTCCAGATGCACTTCATCGACGTGGGGCAGGCGCTGAGCGTGCTGGTGGAGTGCGACGGACAGTTCATGCTCTACGACGGCGGCAATGTGGACGACGGCAGTCTGGTAGTCTCCTACTTGCAGAGTCAGGGTGTCGAGCAGCTGGAGTATGTCTTCTGCTCCCATGCTCACGAAGACCATGTGGGCGGTCTGGCCGCTGCGCTGGCCTGCTTCCCGGCCTGCCACGTCTACAGCCCCGTGACGGAAGCCTCCACCAAGTGCTTCAAGGATTTCGTCAAGTACACCCAGCAGCAGAACTTACAGGTCGAAGTACCTGCCGCAGGCACCCAGTGGGCGCTGGGCAGCGCCACCGTTACCCTGCTGGGCCCGGTAACGCAGTACAGCGAGACCAACAACACCTCGCTGGTGCTGCGCATCGACTACGGCGTCACCAGCTTTCTGCTGACCGGCGACATGGAAAATACCGCCGAGACTGACCTTGTAAACAGCGGTGCCAACCTGAAAGCCGATGTGCTGCAGGTAGGGCACCACGGCTCCAGCACCAGCACCAGCTACCTGTTTCTGAACGCAGTGCTGCCGGAAATGGGCGTCATCTCCTGCGGCACAGGCAACAAGTACGGCCACCCCCACGAGGAGACGTTAAGCATCCTGCGGGACGCAAAGGTGGACGTCTACCGCACCGACCTGCAAGGCACCATCACCATCGGCAGCGACGGCCAGAACTTCACCGTGGGCACCGAGCGCTTTGTGCCGGACAGCCAGCTGAACCCCACCGACCCGGCAGCATCCAGCACGGCCCAGCAGGCGTACATCGGCAACGTGAACAGCAAAAAGTTCCATCTGCCCAGCTGCCCGAATCTCCCGGCGGAGAAGAACCAGATCCTCTTCTCCAGCTATGATGAGGCCGTGGCCGCAGGCTACAGCCCCTGCTCGAGCTGCATCAAATAACAAAATAGACAAAAGGGAAGCCCCACCGTCAGATGGGGCTTCCCTTTTGTCATAATATCAGCGTCCGCGTCCGGCTCCGCCGCCGTGGCTGCTGCCGCCGCCCATGCCGCCGAAGCCGCCGGAACGACCGCCGCCAAAGCTGCCGCCGCCGCGCCCGGCTCCGCCAAAACCGGAGCCGCCGCCCATACCGCCAAAGCCGCTTCCACCGAAGCCGCCGCCCCGGGGAGGACGAGGCCCCCGGGGGCCTCTCGGGCCGCGAGGGCCGCCATAGAAACCACCGCCGGGGCCGAAGTCATCGTAAGGGCCGCGGGGAGGGCGCGGGCCTCTGTGCCAACGCCGTGCGCCGAACCAGCCAAACGGCCCCCAGAACCAGCCGAAGGAGTGGCCGAGAGGGGTGATAAAGATAAAGAAAACTGCGATGAACAGGACGATATAAGCAAGCATGGAGAAAATGCCGCCGATAAAGCTTTCCCAGATGGAGTAGTGCTTCTGGGGCGGGACGGGCTCGACAGAGGGATGAGTGGTCTGGGTGTCAGAGCCGTCGGAATAGATGGTCCCGCCGCTCAGAGTGACCCCGTACACCTCTGCGATGGTGTTTGCCACATTGGTGGCGCAGGTGAGGACGGCTGCGTCGTACTTCTTGGCGGCGAAATCGTCCTCCATGGTCTGCACGAGGGAGCTTGCCTGATCGGCCAGCAGGGTGCTGCGGAAGCCGTCGCCGTAGGTCAGATAGTAGTCGCCGTCGGCGTACTGGTCCGACTGCATCACCAGCAGGATGAGCACGCCGTTGTTCTTGCTGGAACTGCCGATGCCCCAGGTGTTGAAGGCTTCAGTGGCGTAGTCCTCGGTGGTGGCGCTGCCGGTGTAGTCCACGGTCAGCACGCCGATCTGTGCGCCATCGCAGCTGGAAGAGAGCTGTGCGTTGAGGGTCTCGAGCTCCGAGGTGGTGCTGTCGCTCAGCACACCGGCGTCGTCCACCACGCGTTGATCTTTCGGCAGACTGGGCAGCTGGATGCTGGAGGCCGAAGCCGCCGGTGCCAGCGCCGTGATGCCGACGGTCACGACAAGAAGCAGCGCCGCAATGCGGCGGGAGAGTGTTTTCATCGTCTTCATGCGAAAAGTTCCACCTCCTGTATGCCGAACAGCTTGCCCAGCACGCTGGCCGGGAAGCCGCCGACGTCTTTCTGGTAGCCCTGGACCGCATCGTTATAATGCAGGTTGCTGATGATGGTCTGCGCACTGTTGAACTGGCTGTACTGCCCCTGCACTGCGCCCATCTTCATGGGGTCTGCGGCCTGCTCCTGCAATTTGGCGTAGAGCTGGCTGATGGCTGCGCCAAGCGTCTCGTTCGACTGGTAGAGCATATGCATCCTGCCGCCGGTGTAAATACTCAGAGAGTCCGGTGCGTGGATCCTGCCATCGGACTGCACCGCCCCGAGGCAGGCGGAAAAAGAGTCCAGCGCAGCCTGTGCCGTCTGCACCTCGGTGCTGTCTGCACCCAGTGTGTTGGACGCGGTGGTGATGATGTTGGCGGCCGTGTTGAGCCGTGTGGTCAATTCCTCATTCAGGGCATAGCCGCTGTCTGCGGCCACGCCGGTGGTGAACCCGTTCTTCACCGTGTCGTACTTTGCCCGGAGCTTCGCTCCGCCAAAGCCGAAAAAGCAGGCCAGCATCACCACGATGCAAAGCGCCACGGCCACGGCCTGCTTGCTCAGCGCGGCGGGCAGGGTCTTTTCGAGGCCTGCCAGCTTCTGCTGGAAGGGCGTCAGCCGCACTTCCTCCTCGGCGGGCGCTGCGGCGCGATAGCTGGAAGCGTCAAAGCCGCCGGTGGGTCGATTCTGTTGTCTGGAAAAATCTGCGTTTGCCATTTCAGCTCCGGATCTCCATCATCTTCTGTTTCAGCTCGTCTTCGATGCGGGTGAGCTCCTGCTCGGCGGCGGCACGCTTTGCGCGGCTCTCGCTCTGGATCTTGTTCAGCTCGTCCAGCGTCTCGATGAGGCTCTTGTTGGTCTGCTGCAGGGTCTCGATGTCCACGACACCGCGCTGGGACTCCTTGGCCGTCTCGATGGTACCCATCTTGAGGGCGTCGGCGTTCTTTTTCAGCAGCTCGTTGGTCATGTCGGTGACGGCACGTTCGGCCTGCATGGCCTGCTGGCTGTGGGCCAGACCCAGTGCCAGCACCATCTGGTTCTTCCACAGGGGGATGGTGTTGACAATGGTGGACTGTATCTTCTCGGCCATCATGGAGTTATTGTTCTGCAAAAGCCGGATCTGGGGGCCCATCTGCAGGCTGATGGTGCGGGTCAGCTCGAGGTCGTAGAGCTTTTTCTCAAAGCGCTCGCACTGGTCGGCCAGATCGCGTGCGGCCTGTGCGTCCTCAGGCAGGCCGGAAGCCTTTGCCTTGTCCATCGCCTGCTGCAGCTCGTGGGCGCGGAAGTCGGCCAGCTTCTTCTTGCCCGCGAGGATATACATGCTCAGCTCTTTGAAATAGGCCATGTTCAGCTCGTACATCTTGTCCAGCATCGCAATATCTTTGAGCAGCTGCACCTGATGCTTTTCGAGGGCGGACTGGATGGTCTCGACGTTCGTTTCCGCTTTGCTGTACTTGGTCTTCATGTTGTCGAGCTGGCTGCCCTTTTTCTTGAAGAAGCCGAGGATGCCCTTTTCCTCTTCGGCGGCGTCAAAGTTCTTCAGCTCCCCGATAAGGTCGGTGATCATGCCGCCCACCTCGCCGAGGTCTTTGGTGGACACTTTGGAAAGTGCCGTCTCGGAGAAGTCGCCGATCTTCTTCTGGCAGGCGGAGCCGTACTGCAGCACCTGCTGGCTGTTGGTGATGTCGATCTTCTGAGCGAAGGCGTCCACCATCGCCTGCTCCTCGGGGCTGAGCTTGACCTGTTCGGCCTCGGGGGCCACAGCGGGTTCGGGCTGCTTCTCCTCGGCGGCAGGTGCTTCCACCGGGTCGAGGGTCAGGGTGGGAACAGCGGGTGTGTCTAAGTCAAAATTGAACGTATTATCAGCCATGAGAGATTCCTTCCTTTCCAAATCGATACACGGCCTTGCCCTCTCCGTCAATGCTTCGCATTGCCACCTCTCCCAGAGGGAGAGGCTTTTCCGGGGGCCGGTATGCTGCAAGTTTCCTCCAGAGGCTCTCTCTTTGGGAGAGCTGGCGTGTCAGCGCCTGAGAGGGCAAGCCAGTTTCAACTCAGGCCCTGCCCCTTCATCATATTTTGGAGCACCGTCAGATCCGCCGAGAGGTCCATGCTTTCAGCGGCATACAGTGCATCCAGCTGGTTTTCGAATGCAGTGGCGATGGAAGCCGCGTTCCGCTCCACCTCTGCCCGAATCGAAGCGGCATTTTCGCCCCGCACGCCCTGGCGGGCCAGTTTTGCGTACTGCTCCAGTACGTTCACCGCGTCGGGCAGATAGTAGTTCGCAAAGCGGCGTACCTGCTTTGCCTTGGCGGGGCTGGCCTCCACCGTCTCCACGATGGAGCGGCCTGCCTTTTCCATCCGGGTCATGGCGGCGGAAAGCTCCGGGTCGGGCAGGGCCTCGTTCAGCGCGTGGAGGGCGTCCAGCTTCTGCTGGATGTCGGCCAGCATCTCGTCCACATCGCCGCTGCCGGTGTGGAAAGGCACTTCATGCTCCACCACCCGGGGCGGGCAGACCTTCTTTGCTGCGCCGAACATCACGGCTGCGCCGCCCAGCGCTATCAGCAGCGCCCACAGCTTATATGCTGGCAGCGCCGCGCACAGCACCGCGAACACCAGCGCCGCCGCATACCACGGCAGGACGCTGGGCTTTTGGGTGCGGATAACTTTGCTCATGCATTTTCTCCTTTCCCGAAGGGGCGCACCGCCCCTTGCACTCTTCCATAATAAATCCTTTTATCCACAAAACGCAAGTGTTTCATGAATAATTTACAGGTTGGAAACGGTTATATAATCTTTGAGGGCCTCGCCCCAGACCTCGCGCAGGGTTTCGGGGCGGCAGGCGGCGTTGGCGGGGCTGGTGCTGGGCAGCTTGACCGCCGGGATGCCGGAGACCGGAAGCAGATATTTGGTATAGATGCGGTAGGCCGTGGCCCCGTTGCAGAATACCGCCTCAATGGGTGCTTTTGCCAAAAGAGATGCAATATCGTTCGGCACCACGTCCCGGATGGAAGCGTCCGACGCGCCGGTGATGGTGCAGCTTTCCAGCGTGTCCCACAGGGCGAGGCCATGGCGGAGGATGATGCCCTTTTTGGCCTCGATGTCCTCCCGGGCGGGGACAGGCTCGCCGGTGAGGGCTGCCATCATGGGCCAGAAACGGTTCTGCGGGTGGCCGTAGTAGAAGGCCATCTCCCGGCTTTTGGGGCTGGGCCATGTGCCGAGGATGAGGGCGCGGCTGTTTTCAGAGTAAACGGGTGCGAAGCTCATCGTTCCATCGTCTCCCATGCAGAGCCGAAGCTGCGGCCGGAGGGCTCCGCCTTCGGGCCGTCGAACCACAGCTCTTCAATAAGGGCAGCAAGTCCGTCTTCCCGCACATCGCCGATGACGCGGTCAGCGGCGGCTTTGGCTTCGTCGGTGCCGTTGGACATGCAGCAGCCGAGGCCGGCTGCTTTCAGCATCCCGACATCGTTGGCGGAGTCGCCTGCCGCCACGGCCTCGGCGAGGGAGAGGCCCATCTTCTCGCAGAGGTCTGCGAGGCCCGCGCCCTTGTCGATCCCGCCCTGCACAATGTCATAGAAGTGGAAGCCGTCGGGCAGCTGGCCGCCCACCTGCATGAAGTGAAGGCCGAGATGGCCGTACTTTTCGTGGAACCGCTCCAGCGCTCCCTCGGGGAAGATGCAGAACGCCGCGTGAGGCATATCGATGAGATGGCGGTCCTGGTCTTCGCCGTCCACGCAGTCCAGACCGACGCTGTTCATCTGCTCGTAGTACTTGTGGAGGATGTCATACTCGCAGTAAGCATAGTATGCATCCTTGAAGTCAAATTGCAGGGGGTAGTTGTAGTCCTCACAGAAATCCACCAGCGCGTACATCTCTTCACTGGTCATGGGGTGCTCTGCCACGATGGCACCGTTCATGTCCACGACGCAGGCACCGTTGCAGGTGATGGCATAGTCGAACCGGATGCCGCCCAGCTGGCCTTTCCGGTTGATGGCTGACCAGGATCGGCCTGTGCTGAGCACGAATTTTCCCCCGGCGGCCTGAAGCTTCTTCACGGCCTTGACCATGGCCGGACGGGGCTGGCTCTCCCCGAAGGGGACGAGGGTGTTGTCGTAATCGCTTGCGAGAATTTTATATTGCATGGTGTTCTCCTTATATCTATAGATAAGCTGAGTATATCACAAAATAGAGGCTTTGTCTCCAAAATAAAAAGCACCTGCACGCTTCTCCGAAGAAAAGGTGCAGGTGCTTTGCAAATACTCAGGCGATGAAGGCCACCACGATTTGGATGCCCACGCCCACAGCGGCACCGCAGGCCCAGGTCAGGCCGGTGATGAAGAGGTTCTGCTTCCAGGAGGGATTCACCCGCCACAGCACGGCGAGACCCACGCCCGCGCCGGTGCAGAGACCGGCCACGAGGCTCGAGAAGCGGAGTGCGCCCTCGACGTAGAGCTGGGTCATCAGGACGCTGGCGGCACAGTTGGGGACGAGGCCCACCAGTGCGGCCACCACCGGCTGGAAGAAGCCCATCCGGCCCAGCACCGAGGCGAAGACATCCTCGCCGACGCACTCGACGATGAGGCCGAACACGAGGCTGAACACGAAGATAAAGACAAAGATCTCGAGGGTGTGGCGGAGCGCGGCCTTCCAGATGGGCTGGGGATGGCCCTCTTCGTCGCTGTGCTCCTCGTGGCAGTCCACCTCGTCGGCGTGGCCGGTGTAGCCGCCGCGCAGGCTGCGGGGCAGGGCCTTGCGGAGGACGAAATCCAGCAGAAAGCCCACAAAGACAGCGTACACGACCTTGATGACCAACAGCAGGATCAGCTTATCCCAGTAGGCGGGCATGGACACCAGCAGGGGGATAGCCTCGTCGCTGGTGGAGAGATAGACGGCCATCAGCGTACCCAGCGTGATGACGCGGGAGGCGTAGAAGTTGGAGGCGATGGCCGAGAAGCCGCACTGCGGCACACAGCCCAGCACCGCACCCGGCACCGCACCCCAGCGGCCGCCGCCCGCCAGCAGGGTCTCGATGCGCTCACCGTGGCGGGTCTCGACATATTCAATAAAGAGATAGGCTAAAAACAGGAAGGGGAGCATCTTGGCGGTGTCCACCAGAGTTTCGCTCAGTACATCCAGAAAAAGTTCCATTGTTTGATACCTCGTGATATATAAAGTGTAGATAAGGCTTGTTTGCGCGCCTGTGCGCGGGGCAGAGCGCTTTTTCATTAAGGCTAATGTTCTCTTTTGCGTGCCAAAAGAGAACCAGAAAAGCACCAGCGATTTCGACGCGCTGGATCCACGAGAAAGGGGCTGCTCGCCCCTTTCA
>OGEJ01000360.1_pt1 | contig 18484 bp, 13 predicted proteins | sample 1570701 | NCBI WGS metagenome assembly OGEJ01 (sample SAMEA2582140, study PRJEB24529) | metagenome | biome: Human gut stool | place: China | collected 2011
ATATCAATTTACCAACACGTAAAACCACAGAAAGCGCAGGCTATGATATTGAATGCGCTGAAGCTGTTACTTTAGAACCAAATCAAGTGGTTCTCGTGCCAACAGGCCTTAAGGCCTTCATGGCATACGACGAATACCTTGCTATACACATCCGTTCTAGCATGGCTATCAAACGTAAACTAGCACTTGTGAATAGTACTGGTATCATCGACAGCGATTACTACAATAATGAGGAGAATGAAGGTCATATTATGATCGCCCTCCTAAACTTTGGCAACGAACCTGTTACCCTTGAAAAAGGCGAACGCGTTGCGCAAGGTATCTTCTCCAAATACCTTATCACTAATGATGACGACGCTACAGGCGTACGTACAGGTGGTATTGGTAGCACTGGGACTATGTAAACTACATACAATTCTGAATAGAATGGTGAAAGCCGCTCAACTTAGGTTGGGCGGCTTTTTGTGTGTAAAAAATTACGTATAGGGTTAGATATACTAAAGGTAATCCAGAACCATATTTATTTTGTTTGTTGTGTTATATAGGAGATTAGCTATGGAAACTTTAAAAGAAAACATCATCACAGTAGAAGATATTAAAGCAGAAATTGAGAAAGCAGAATTTGATGTTCCAAGAGAAGATGAGGATTTTGGTGATCGCTATGATCGATTACATGCAGAATGGGCTGTAAAAGGATTAAAGAAGTATAGAGATGAATTAAAGGAAGCCTTTGCTGACAAAGAACATTTTAAGGATTGGGTAATAGACATATGGGGAGATGTAAATACTTTTATAGCTGTAATAAACGAAGAACTACGCTTACGTTCTATTGAATCAATTCGAGAAGCATCCGAATGCGCTGCATTGATGAAAATTTTTATTCCCTCTGAAAGTGGTTCAAGAGATGAAGCTGAAGAAAAGGTAAAACGGAATCTAGAAGAAGCATTAGAAGAACATGACCAAAGAATTATTAACATCTTTGATGTAGAAATTGTGCCACTTTTACAATGGAATGAAGAATTACTTGCTATGAAAGCCTTCTTGACTAATGATTTCTATATGAAAAGTACATTTACAGATGAATTAAAACAAATCTATATTAATGTATTTACCCTATTAGATAGAAACTTAAGTGAAAAGGTTGAGTATAGTGACGCACATTCATTTGAGTACTATACGGATTTAGAGGACGAATGGGAATTCTTGTATTTAGATGATCTAAATCCTGTAGAAGAACTATTAGCTATATTGCCTGGTAGTCCATATGAATGTAATGTTATGTATTATGCGAACTCAATAAATAGGGATATCAAAAATAAGCATGTAAATACTTTCAAAGAAAAATGCAAAGAGTTATATAATTCTTTGCATCAATAGTTGTATAGATTATTTATATGAGCTAAGGAGTGTTTGTATATGAGAAATATGTTAGTAAATAAAGAATCAAAAGAATCTGTTTTAAATTTATTTGAAAAAATATTGAATGTAAAATTGAAAGAAGCAGAAATCAAACAGGCTGATTGGGATGCAAAAGGTTTAAAACCTAAAAAAAAATGAAATTATAGAGGCATTTAAGCATTTGGATTCATTTGATACATATATTGAATCAAATTTTGAATCTAAAGAAAATTTTGAGCTTCTCATCATAAATGAAATAAAAATTCGAATGGAGGAATTGCTAGAAGGTTTTCATGGTGTGGGGCGACCTATGATTATTCCGTGTATTAAAAGTGGACCCTATAATGAAATAAAAAAACAAGTAAAGGATTTGTTACATACAAGACTTAATAGTCATGATAATGAACTTCCTTATTTATTTGATAAGTTTATAGTACCTGATCTTGCCTGGAGCGAAGAATTATTTGCAATACTAGCTTATTTAAAAGAGAAAACCTATAAACCTAGTTTATTAACTAACGAATTAAGAACAATCTTTATGAAAGCCTATGTAACACTTGAGGAAAATCTACAAGAACCAGAATGGTATTGCAATGCAAAACCATTGACATATTATTGGCATATGAAATCAGACTTAGAAGAAATCTATTATGATGATTACTTACCAATCCAAAAACTGTTATCTTTTATACCTAATAATTCATTAGATTGTTACATATCTTACTGTCCAAATTATATCAATGAAACCTGGGCAGAATTACAAGAAGGAAAAGTTAAACAAGCAATTTATAAGGCTTATTATGATTTGCTACAAAAAATTAATTAGTTGCTTGAGATAGGGACGAGAAAGGCTGCATATGAATTTATGTAGCCTTATCTTGTTGATGAATAAAAAATGAAGAAATTTATGAATATTTAATGAAATATTATTAAAGAGATAATATTATATTGGTACAATATGATTAAAAATTGACACATGTAAAGTTGATATGGAGATTTATATGGATAATGATGTTATATGTGGTGAAATAAAAATTGATAAATCTATTTTACGACAAATTATAAAAGACGAGCTTTATAAGCTCACATCAGATATTGATAATAATATTCTGAATTCTAATGTAGTTGATAATGAAGATAAATCAACAATCAAGTGTATTAACTATTCCTCAAATATAGAAAATAAAAATTTTGACTCAGATGATGATAGTATTCAGTGTCTAATTAATAATCTAGTAAATAAACATAGTCAGTTTTTTGATAAAGGCGATGAAAATATGAGTATAAAAGAGTTTATTGTGAAAATTGTTGATAAGTTGGTTAAATTAACTGATAATTATAGATTTGAAATTAAAAATAGAAAACAAGAAAATGAAGATTTAATTAATAAAATTGATAATTGTGATAGTCATATTGAATACCTTCAAAAGGAACTTAATGATGAGAAAACTAATTTATCTGTACTTGTTGATAAAAATAATAAATTAGAAAAAAAATGTGCCGGATTAAATTATGATAAATCAAAATTAACTGACCAAGTTGAAAAATTAGAAATTGAATTAAATAACACATGCAAAGAAGTAAAGCAAATTTTCAACTCCATACAAAAAATTGATTCAAAATATATAGATGAGTTAAAGCCTTATATAAGATTAAATAAATTGGAACCATTTATAGTGAGCAGCGCTATAAATATAGATGCCTTAGATAAAATTTGGAGAGTAGCTAAATTAGCTGCTAAGAATAATGAACCAGAGACTAGTGAAATAATAAGAAAATACTTTGAGTATATGGTTAAGTTATTTAATGAAGCCAAAAACGAAAAAGTTGTAACTATTGATGAGGTAAATGAAGGAGATTTCTATAATATCCACGATTTTGAATGTATAGATCCTGATAAATCCTATGGTGGAGTTATTAATAAAGTATATCTTCCTGGTTTTATTAATAATTATAATAATAAGCGCATTGAAAAATCATTAGTTGATATTAAGGAGAATTAGTATGAAGTCGATTGAAACTAATAGACCTTTTAAGATATCCATTGATACTATTAAATCAATACTCAATGATGATAAGGAAAAATCTTTAATATCAGAATTAAAAAATAGTGTATTTAATAAAAAAGATATAGTAGAAATTTTAGATAAATCGTTATTTAAGGATAAATATGATTGGAATATCCCCATAAAAATTATAGATCGGTATATAACAGTAAAAAGAAAAAATATTTTGTTACTAGAGTCACAAAATGATAACATTAATAGAGAAAATTTATATCTTATTGATACCAAGAAAGTTTTGAAGTCTGAATATAAAGAGATTGATGCGATTATTAATGACTATTATAAATTGACAAAAAAAGTGATTAACTGTGAATTCGAAAGTATATTAAAAAGTTTACTTGTCGTAAAATCTGTAAATTTTACTTTTAATGTTGAAGAAGTTGTTAATGCAAAATGTCTTTTAGCAATGTTTTTCAGAAAAACTATAGGATTGTTTGGAAATAAGAAAGGCCCAATTGTTATTGATAAGCCGGGTATTCTTACTGTAGATGAATTTGAACGAATTAAAAAGTATATGATGTTAACATATTCGTTAAACACAAAAGAACTGAAGCAATATAAGTATAATGATGAATGTATTGTCGATTATTATTATAACGATAAAAATATAATAGATATAGAAGACAAATTATTGGGTAAATTTTTTAATAATAACTATCCAGATGACTGGTATGAAAATCAATATAGTATAACTATTGAAGAAATCAATATTGACTTACCTAAAATATTTTCTGATTGGATATATAATAAATTAGATTCAGAGACCTTTGAAAAAATATTGAAATTAGATTATATGTCTGATACTAAAAGCAAAATCACTAAAATACTTTCTAGATATAATGCTACATTTGATGACTTACTCAAATTTTTGCAAAAGGATTTAGAGGGCAGATATTTAAATATAGATAAGATACGGTCAAATATGACATCGTTACCTAGATCAGTTTTATCTGATCCTAATAAAGGTGATTGGGAAGTATATGAAGATGCATTAATCAATAATTGGTTAAATACAAATAATTCTGATGATTCTTATTTTTTTGCGAGAAATCCTAAATTAGATATTAAGAGAAATGCTGTTTGTGCTATTGATTTTGGGACTAAAAGTACTGTTGTAGCAATACGTGATAAGGATGAGCGATTACTTCGTATTGGGAATGGTAATAGTTATTCTGATTTGCGTAAAGAAGACTTTGAAAACCCGACATTCCTATATTTTCAGAATTTTAATGAATTTAATAAGGATTATAAAAAAAGAATTGGACGCCCTTTTACAAAATGGAGAGATGTATTAGTATCACATGAAGCAGCTAGCAAATTTTATGATGAAATTGATGATGAAAAAAGTTACTATGCTACATTTAATGAACTTAAACAATGGGCGAATACAAAAAATCGTCATCAAATCTTAATTGATAAAAGTGGCAATAGAGTAAAGTTGAATTCGTATCTTAATTTAACTTCAAAAGATACTTTTGATCCGATTGAGTTATATGCTTATTATTTAGGGCTATACATAAATAATTATAATAATGGTATTCATTTACATTATACACTTTCATTTCCTGTAAATTATGGTGTAAAAATCCAAGAAAAATTACTAAATAGTTTTGAAAGAGGACTTAAAAAATCATTACCACCAACTATATTATCAGATTCAAATATTATTGATGAATTTGAAATTTATGCTGGTGCAAGTGAACCAGCAGCTTATGCTATTAGTGCATTAGAAACATATGGTTTAGAACCTAATTCAAATGAAGAAATTGCATATGGTGTATTTGATTTTGGTGGTGGTACAACTGATTTTGATTTTGGTATTGAACGTAAACCAAAAGATGGAAGACGTCGATTTGATTTAGTTCAATTTGGAAAAGGTGGAAATCCATATTTAGGGGGTGAAAATTTACTTCAATTATTAGCTTATGAGGTATATAAATGTAATGAATCCGAAATGCGACGACATCAAATTCAAATGGTATTACCTGCAAAAGGTAGAATGCAGTCTGGACTTGAATCTCTAGTTTTAGAGAATGGTCGGGCAACTAATGAAGCATATACCAACATGAGAATTTTAATGGAAGTATTGAGACCTATTTGGGAAGAAACTGAAGGATATTTAGATGAATTTAATGAAGGGCGTAAAACTGTAAAACTTTATATTGAACAAGATGGTTCACTAATAGGTAAAGATATCCGGTTAAATATAAATGTTGAAGCACTAAGAGAAATATTAGCGGCTAATATTTTGGATGGTGTTAATGGTTTTATAAATCAAATGATGGCTACATTTGCTAACAGGAATTTAAATACATATCCTATACATATATTTTTAGCAGGGAACTCTTGTCAGTCTAAACTTTTACAAGAGATATTTGTAAAAGCATTAATGGAAAAATATAAGGATTTTCTAAATAGCAATAGTAAGAAAAATAGTAATAATTCTATTTTATATAAATTATACCCTCCACTAGGAACAAACTTTGATATTCATTCCTTACTTAATATTTTTGATACTAAAGATGAAAAAATGCGTTTAAGTAATATATTATATGGTGAGAATTTATCGATTAGTGATAGTCTTGATAGAGTTAGGACTGGAAAAACAGGAGTTGTTTTCGGTTTGTTACGTAGTCGACGAGGTGGTAAAGATATTCGTATCATCAACGAAAACATCACTAATGAAAATGAAATTACATTCCCTTATTATTTAGGTGTTGAATATGATAATCATGTATTTAGAACAGTTATTCCAAAATCTATTAGCTATGATAAATGGGAACCATTTGAATGGGCTGATGAAGATAGATTCGAACTTCACTACACTTCTGATGATCGTGCTTTAACAGATTCAATTCCAATCAGTGAAACTGAGAGTATAGTATGTAAGATTAAAAAATGTGATATTGATGAAAATAAAAAAGTTTTTATAAAACGAATTGGTATAGATAAAATTCAATACTGTGTTGCATATCCAGATACATTTGATCATAATCCTGGAGAAGCAGACGTTTATAATGTTAAATTGGGTGGAAACTAATGGATTCAGCAATAGATAATATACTACAAAATGGATACAACTATTTGAAACAAATGAAGGAATATGAGTATAATCAATATTCCAACATATTAAATGAAGAATTTGATATTAATTTTTATAATGACTTGTGTAAAAATCCTTTAGAGGAGAATGAATTATATCTATATAAAATTGATGAATTAATTTTCTCAAAAAATGAAGGTCCCCGTAGAGAATCTATGGAGAATATATTATCATCCTTTAGAAACTTACAGGATATAAATTTAATATATTTAATCTTGGGGGATAAATTAAAGGTTTCTTTTTATATAGGTGTAGCTGCAAATTTATATAATAAAGATGATAATTTAGATTTGAAGTCTTGGGCAGATGATATATTGAAACCTACACTTAAAGGTAATTTTGTAGGTAGCTCTATTAGTGAAGTTGATCGAGATGAAAAGAAAGATATATTATATAAAATTCGCAATAATAAGCATTCGGGTTTCATTAATGGTATCCCTGGATTTATTAATGAGAATAGTGGTGAGAAAAATGATTTTCAAGGAGTTGAGAGATTAGTCGATACTATGATTGGTAGTAATTTCGGATTTATGGTTATTGCTAATCCTTGTAAAAACATTGATATATTTAAAGTTAATCAAGATATTTATCAGTTATATGATTCTTTACTTCCAATATCTAAATATAGTCTTCAAAAATCTGAATCAGATCAAACTCAAAGTGGAACTGATGAAAATGATAGTACTACAACAAATGTTACTTTAGGTACTAATCGAGATTCATCTGAATCTGTATCAGAATCAGATGCTAATGTAACAGATAATAGAAATGATGTTAATAATCAAAAAAATAATAGCAAACATGAATCTAAAGGAGATCAAAAATCAACAACTATTATAAATGGTGTTAGTAATTCTGAATCTTCAACTATTAGTACGACTGAAAATAAAGACAATAAAACTTTAAATGGTTCAGAAAGTGCTAATAAAGATAGAAGTAATTCAAGTCAATATAATGAATCTGAGTCATTAAATATTTCTACTCAATATAGTAAAACTATTACTGAAAGTGTAAGTAATAGTAAGTCTAAGAGTTTTAATAAATCAAAAAGTAATCATGAGTCTACAAGTAAAAGTATAAATGTAAATAATTCATCATCGACTAATAGACGTTCAAGTAATAGTAATAGTAGATCACTACAACATACTCATTCTTTAGAAGTAGAGCAAAAAATTGTTATTAATTGGCTGAAATATATAGATGAAGAGTTATTAGCAAGAGTTGATAATGCAAAAGGAAAAGGCGCCTATACTACTTGTAGCTATTTATTCTCCGATAATGGGCGTGCTACTTTATATAGAGTAGCTAATACGATATTAGGGCTATATGGTGGTGAAAAAGGGAATATATCACCTTTACAATTTACTGAATTTACGCAAGATAATCTTAAAAATTTAGGCCCGCTAAAGGGAATTCTGGAAAACTTACAGATTCCGCTATTAACTAATAAAAATGAAGCCTGGAAGAGTATTTTTTCGAAAATTAATATTCAAAATGGAAAGAATGCTTCCTTTGGAACTTGGTTGAATTCTGATGAATTAGGTATTTTAATGGGAATGCCAAGAAAAGAAATTTTGGGGGTTTCATCGCGTAATGCTGTGGAATATGGTGTTAATATTAGTAGCCCTACAGAAAATGAGATAAATAACAGTATTTTGCTAGGGAATTTAGTTCATTTAGGAGAGCAAAGAGAAAATAATATATATTTAAATAAAGAGTCTCTAAAAACACATACTTTTATATGTGGTGTTACAGGTACAGGTAAAACTACTACGTGTCAAAGTATATTATTAAACTCTAAATTGCCATTTTTAGTTATAGAACCTGCTAAGACCGAATATAGAGCTTTAACTAGAGAGTTAGATGATGTATATTATTTTACTCTAGGAAAACAGGATCTATCACCATTCTTTCTAAATCCATTTGAAATATTCGAGGGAGAATCTATTACTAGTCGGGTTGATATGATTAAAGCTACTATGCAATCATCATTTGATATGGAAGCTGCTATGCCACAAATTATTGAAGCTGCTGCCTATGATGTATATAAGAAAAAAGGATGGAATATAAAGAATTCTCGATGGATTAATCCTGCTACTAATAAATTAGAGAATCCTTTTGTAGCAGATAGTTTTGCATTTCCGACTTTGAATGATTTTATTGAATCAATAGAAAGTGTAACTAAGGAACAAGGTTTTGGCGATAAGATGGAGGCTGAATACCTAGGATCTTTAAAAGCAAGATTACAAGCATTGCTTGTTGGGGCTAAAGGTATGATGCTAAATACTCCTCGTAGTGTAGATTTTAAGAAATTGGTTACTCAGAAAGTTGTTATTGAACTAGAAGAGATTAAAGATGGTGCTGAGAAATCTTTAATCATGGGATTTATAATTACAAATTTACTTGAAGCCGTGAAATATCAATTCAATATAGATAATAAATTTCAACATATTACTTTAGTTGAGGAAGCTCATAGACTTCTTAGTCGATATGAACCAGGTGATAGTCCAAACAAAAAAAGAGGCGTTGAAGTTTTTGCTGATATGTTGGCTGAAGTCAGAAAATATGGAGAATCATTAATAATTGTTGATCAAATTCCGAATAAGATGACTCCTGAAGTGCTAAAAAATACAAATACAAAGATTGTACATAAGATATTTGCACAAGATGATAAAGAAGCAATTGGTAATACAATGGCTTTGAATGATGATCAAAAGGGGTATATGTCATATTTAGATAAAGGGAGAGCAATTGTTATTACTGAGGGCTGGAAGAAGCCTGCATTAGTTCAAATAAAGCAATATAGTTATACAACTGGTAAAGAAGAAATTAGTACAGATATTATTAAATCTAAGTCAATAAAATATTATCAAAATAATTATGAGAATGGTGTCTTACCAAATATTAATTCATTTAATAAAAACATATCAGAGAAAGATATAAAGAATTATTTTATGTTTTCTGAGGACTTAGTATTTAATGATTTAACTATAATTAGAGAACTATTCTATGCATTAAATAATAAAGATACTGCGTTAGATCGTAAATATAGTATTGAGGAAATTAGGGAAAATATTATAAAAGATCTTGTTAATAATAATAGAGTTATAAAAGAATATATTAATGTTGGATTATTAGATGATTATATTAAATATTTATTAGGACGGTTATCAGTTCGCGTAAATTCAAAGGAAGAAGACCTAATTAAAAAAATAATAATGGTTATATATGACATTATTTCTAAATCAAATATTAGTTACTATACTTCCTTAGGTGGTAAAAATATACACGAACTTGATGAAGCAGTTAAAGAGATTATTAATGAATGTTAAATTTCAATAGTAATAAGGAGTAAGAAGAATGGGATTTTTAGATTTAGTTGTAGGTGGATTTAAAGCTTTAGGAACTGTTGTGAGTAAAGTAGGTAAGGTAGCTGGTAATGCTATTACTAAGATATGTAATGTTGTTGGCACAGGATTATCTAAGTTAGGAGATATGATACCTGTAGCTGTAAAAGCATTAGCAAAAATTTGTCCAAAAGGTGGAAAATTTTTAACTAATATAACTAATTTGTTATCTAAAACATTAACGCCTGTTTTTGGACCGTTATCACCAATTATTGCAAATATTGTTGTTGATGTAGCCACTCAAGTTCTTGTCAGTATATTGACACCTGTTGGTGAACAAGAGATGTCTATTGAAGAAGCTGAAGAATATGGCGCTTTAATAGAAGAGTCTCAAAATCATTCTAACTGGAGTTCAACTACAGAGTTTGAAAGTGCAAGAGCGTATTACGAATATTTAAAAGCTAAGGCTGATGAAGATGGAGTTGTTATAAATCCTGTTGCCAAACTTTCTGTTGAATCTATTAAACGTAGAACTGTTGCAATGGGTGATTTATGGGATCGTGTTGAAAATAAAGAAGAAATTAAATTAACTCCAGAGTTTTTGGCATTTGCTGGTCTTAGATTATTTACATCTGATCAAATGAAAGCGCTTATTTTAGCATCAAAAGAATTGGGTTTTGATACAGTTAAGTTTATGGAATTAAAAGATAATAAGCTTACAAAAGAAGAATCTGTCAAATTTAATGAAAGTATTGTTACTGCTTTACAAAATATAAAAGCTTCAAAAGGCGAAAATCTATCAGAGGACGATGCTTATACTATTCTTGTTGATATGAAAAAAACTTTACATAATGAAAAGCTAGTTGATAGTTTAAAAAATCAATTAGAGTCATATGCTGATTTAGGTGATAAATTATTTAATGAAAAGCAATTAGATGACGAATTAAAAGATAATCATTAAAAAGTTTGATTCATATAAAGGATATATTATGAGTACTAGTAATTTGCTATCAGACTTTATGTCAAAATTTGGTAAACCGTGCAAGAAATATGAGCCATTTTCTATACATTCAAAACTTAATTGCAGAGATGCTCAAGAACAGGTAGTTAGAGTGATGAACCTTCAAGACGGTTTAGATGGATTTTTTGCGAAAACTACTAATACATTTGATTGCAAAGTTATAGAATTTGATAAGCATAATATGAATGATATTGAGCACAATGAATTAGATATTGATAAAATTAAGATTTCTTTAAGTCAAAAATATAAAGAAGTTTATGATTTAAAGGGAAAAATCGATTTTATTATACCTAAATTGGATAAAATTCAAAATGTTATTAATATTAATTATGAGTTAAATATTTCAGAGGTTGCAAGTAGATTAGATAATCTTATAACTATTAATACACAATTAAAAAAAATAGATATTCATAAAAATTATCAGTCTATATATAGCTATGAAAAATTAAATGAAATACTTAGTAATATTAATAAATAATAATTATAAGGATGAGATGTAGTGTTAAAAAAGATACTTTGTATTGTTATAGAGAATAAATTACAATTTATTGTAAAAACAAAACGAGCTGGTTTTAAAGTACAAAAAATTAATGGTGACAATTATATTGAGATTGATCCATATCTGGGGAGATTTGATGATTTTAAAGCTATATGGGAAAACTTTTGTGAGCAAGTTGGAATCTATGAAGATGTAGTTGTTTCATCTATTTTAGTAGTTGATAGTCAGTTGACAAATATTATGGAATTCTCAGAATATATTCTTAATAGATTAATTGATACACATAATAACATTATTCCTTCTAATTCAGAAATTGAGTGGACTAATTCTGAATTAGAAAAAATATTAACTACAATTAAGGAGAGTATTCTTAAAGACATTGCATTTAGTGATATTATTATCAAAAGTAAGGATACCCATTTAGACATTCTTACATCTAGTAATACATTGATAATAAATACTGATAAAAATAATAGTGAATCAAAATCAGTTGATATCAAAGCTGATACAAATGAACTATTAGATTTGAATAAGAATAATAAAAAAGAAAACTTCAATACAGCCATTAATCATGTTGAATGTTATTTAGATAACTACAATGATGTTATTGAAGGAAATGAGCCAACTGATTTTATGTTATCTATTAAGGGTGCTTTTGATGGTATATCTGAAAAAGACGAGTTAAAGTATTTAAAAGAAAAAACTAAGAATTTTAATCACAAGGTTAGATCTCCTAGATAAAAGTATTATTGTTAAAATAGGGATGATATAAATTATATGGAAAAAGAACAAAGTGTGAAAAATGAATCAGATTCTTTTTTTGAATTATGGGAGTCAGAGCATAATAAACTGGAAGAGTCTAGTAGTACTATCATGGAATATTTTAGGGTTCCCGTAAAGCAACTAAAACAGTGGTTGAGAATAATAGCACATCAAGAATTAAATAATTATATTAATGCATTAAAAAAAGTCTTTGAAGAAAAGATAATATTATTTAAGGATGACGGATTCATATATTTTACTGTCGATAATAGATTGGTTCCATTAAGGAAAAGTGATGATAGTATTATGTTTTTTGAATCTGATCGAAATGACACTACTGTTACAGTTAATGGTCAGCAATGTTATGAAATAACAGATATCTATAGTGGAGAAGTAAGTTCTTCTAAAATAACTAATGATGATATATCTATTATGCATTCATTTGGTATAGCGTTAACACAATCAAATCTCTCTAATATTTTTAGATTTATAGGTTTATCGCCATTATTAAACTTTTATACAGATAATAATATTTCTTTGACACATAATATGAGCATACTTAATGATTGTAGAGTATTAGGTTATTCTTCTGTAGCCAATTTACAATTAATAGATAATTCTTTAGGGGTTAGTTTAACATATAGCAGTCCCAAATATAGTCCCATACGTTCAAAGAGCCCTTTTTTATTCATTCCATCAAAAGAGCTTAATGACGATTGCTCTGGTGAAAATTTTTTGAAATATGCACTTCATACATTTTCTGAACCAACACATACTGAATTATCGCTTTTTTCAAGAAACTTTTATATAATTTTATCTAAGGTTTTGAAAAATTTTGATAATAAATTTCGATTTAATCTTGAAGATTTAATTGAACCTTCTTTGAATGTAATTAATAAAAAAATTGATGCTCTTAAATTTGTATCGGAATGTGCTGATCTTCTTGGTGAAAATTGGTGTAATAAAGTTTATAGCTACTATAAACAATATTTAAAAGATTGTGATAGAATACGTTCTAATATTTCATCTTATAGTGATGACATCATCGAAGATATAAATCGAGGTCATTGGGAGGTTTTTGAATCATTTAATGATGAGTTTGACAAGAAGTCATGGATACTTAAAGTACCTAAAGATGAAACATTAGTAGCCAGAGATCCTTTATGTGATATTAATTTAAGAGCGGTATGTGGTATTGACTTTGGAACAAAAAGTACAGTAGTAGTTTGTAGAGATAAAGAGGAAATTCTTCTTCGAATAGGTGGTGGAGAATTACTCTGTGAACCTCGAAGTGAAGATTATGAAAATCCAACGGTTATTCAATTGAAAAATTATGAATCTTTTAAAACGGCATATGTTAGTAAATTAGGACGTCCATATACGTCTTGGGAAGATATTTGTGTATCTCATCAAGCTGCAAATGCTATTTATAATGAGGATTTGAATAGTCTATCTAATAAACGCTGCCTATATTCAATCTTTAGTGAGTTAAAGCAATGGTCAAATTCAAAAGATAGAAAACAAATTTTACAAGATGAAACGGGTAATATAATTCATTTAAATCCATATTTATCACTTACAGATACAGATTTTGATCCGATAGAAATCTATGCTTATTATTTAGGTCTATATATTAATAATATGCATAGAGGAATTTATTTAAAATATTTGCTATCATTTCCTGTTAATTATCCTAAGGCTGTAAGAACAAAGATTTTAGGAAGCTTCGAGCGAGGAATAAAAAAATCACTACCTTCTAGAGTGCTTAAAGATTCTGAGACAATGAAACGCTTTAAGATTACTTCTGGTGCTAGTGAGCCTGCTGCATATGCAATTAGTGCGTTAAAAGAATATAAAGTAGAGCCTAAAGAAGATGAAATAAATAAAAAAGTTTCATATGGTGTATTTGATTTTGGCGGAGGCACTACTGATTTTGATTTTGGGATTGAATATATTCCAGAACATAAAAAATATAAGTTTCAAGTAGAACAATTAGGTAATGGTGGTGATGCATATCTAGGTGGTGAGAATCTTCTAAATATGCTAGCCTTTGAAGTATATAAACAAAATATACAAGTTATGAGGGATGCCAATATTCCAATTATTATACCGGCAAAATGTCAAAAATTTGCAGGTTCAGAATTATTAGTTAAAGAAGAGAAAGATGGAGATCAATTAGCTTATTTAAATCTAAAATTAATTGCAAATGAATTAAGAGCTTTATGGGAAGAGGAGGTAGGATATCAATCTAAATATAATGAAGGCGCTAATAAATTTAAATTATATTCTACTAATAATACTGAAATAGATATTTCCGTTAGAATCGATATTGACTCTTTACAAGCTATTATAAGAAAAGAAATTAGTGATGGTATAGAGAACTTTATGAATGTTTATTATAAGGTTTATAAGCAAAATCAATCTAAATTAACTAGGCCTCTTCATATACTTTTAGCTGGGAATTCCTGTAAATCAAGAATTTTACAAGAAACATTTATTCTTAGAATCGTATCGGAATTGGAGAACATGTCTAAAGAGATTGGTAATAATAAAGATTTATCAAATTTATTTAAGATTTATCCGCCATTAGGTTCTACGTTTGATATTGAATACTTAAAAGGGTTATCTCAATTAAAAGATTTTAACTTACCAATGGAATCTTATATCTATTTTAAAGATAACGAAATAGTAGAGAATTAAAATATATTATATGTGTTCTTGATAGGAAGGATTTTATGACTTCGATAGATCGAAAAAGAACTGGTAAAACCGGTGTCGCCTTTGGTTTGGTACGTAGTCGTGATGGTGGTCGCGATGTTAACATTGTTAATTCCACGCTTACTGAGTCAGAAGAAATACAGTTTCCTTTTTTGTTAGGAACTGAAGATAGAGACTATTGCTTTGAATGTATTATAGGTGAAGATATTGGGTATAATGAATGGACACAATTTATTCCTTGTATTGGCAATGAGATTGAGTTGTTTTATACAAGAGAAGCACGTGGTCATTCAAGAGATTTACCTACATCTCAAGTAGGTTGTGTTCTTCTATACGTTGAGGATGAAGATGTTAATGATGATGCATATTTCTTTATAAGTAAAAAGACACCTGATTCGATAGATTATATTGTTGCTGTACCTGAAGATATTAAAGGCGGTAATTATCAACCTAAGAATATTTATTCTATCCAATTAAAGTAAATTATCTTAATTAAGGGTGATAAAATTATGTCAAAACGTTTTCAAGTAAAATTTAGAATTAAGTCTGACCCTAAATCAACTTCTCGAAATGGGGTAAATACAACCATGGTTACTGCTTCTAATATGTGTGATGCACGTAATCAAGTAAAAGCACGGTATGCGAATAGTTTACATGGAATAGAAGTTATTTCTGTTGTTGAAAAATAAGAAAATTTTATGCCAAAATTCTACCCAACAATAATAAATAGTTTCCACGGTAGTGAAGGAGAGCGTCTCGTATATGAGGCGCTCTCTAAATTAAATAACGAATATGTAATTTTTCATTCTTATAGATGGTTAGGTGAATTAAATCAACGTAGGAGTGAAGGTGAGGCAGATTTTGTTATTTTACATCCTAAAAAAGGTATTTTATCCATAGAGGTAAAAGCTGGTGGGATATCCTATCGTGATGGGAACTGGATTCAAACGAATCGCAATACAAAAGAAGAAAAAATTATAGATCCTTTAGGTCAAGCTGCAGAGAGTCAATTTAGGATTCAGAATTATTTACGTAAACATCATAATGGTCAGATGCCTGTTATTGGTCGTGCAGTATGGTTTCCGTCTGTAGCTATTCATAATAAGGTTTCTTTACCACTAGAGGTAAATAGAGATATTGTGTTTGATGTAGATTGCTTACTTAATCCACAGGAATCTATGGATAAAGCTTTTAGCTATTGGAAATCTAATTTAGGATTTAGAGATTCTGAATTATCAGTTAATGATTTTCAAAATATGATTAAGACTCTCATGCCTACTTTTAATATAGTTGAATCTGTTGCAAGTACAGCTCTTGAATCAACAAAAAGCTATATTCAGATGACAAAACAACAAGCATCTATACTACATTTTTTACGTGAACAGCCAACAGCTGTTATTCATGGTCCTGCAGGGACCGGTAAAACGATGCTTGCTATTGAAAAGGCTAAAATGTTAGCTGCTGAAGGTAAAAAGGTCTTATATTTATGCTTTAATGAGTTCTTATTATCATATGTGAAAGAGCATTATACATGTGAGAATATAGTCTTTCATAATGTTAGATCACTGGCTGAGTATTTGATGCCTAATAGCAATTACTCTATTGCAGAAATTATTCCTCAATTTATTGAGTACTTTCAAAATGAATATGATGATCTAGAATGGTCTTATGAAAATGTAGTTATTGATGAAGGTCAAGATATTGATGAACGTATATTAGAACATATTTCTATATTAGTAGACATGTTAGGCGGTCATTATTATGTGTTTTATGATAAAAATCAGTATATAATGATGCATAAATCGACTCATTGGTTGGATACTTATGGGGATTGTCGTCTTGTATTATATAAAAATTGTCGCAATACTGCTGAAATAGCTAAAACTGTAGGAACAACATTAAGTGATATTAAGAAAGATGCTTACATAAATGAGCTATCAGGGATAAAACCACTTGGATCATTCTATAAGAATGAAAATGAATTACGTAACATTGTTACAAAGTTTGTTACAAAAATGATTCAAGATAAGGTAAGACCAGAAGACATTGTTATTCTTACTACAAGTAGTGTTCCTAACAGTATGTTAAAAAATATTTCTGCTATAAACGGAGTATCTATCTCTACTGAGCCAAAGAAAAATAATATATTGTTCACATCAGTTCGTAAATTTAAAGGCTTAGAAGCTAAAGCGGTTTTATTAATTGATATTTTAGTCAATCGCCTCACTAATGAATTACATAAACGGTTAGTCTATGTAGGATCATCACGTGCAAATACATATTTACAATTAGCGTTCTATGATAATGTACCTAATGAAGATTATAAGTCCATTTTAAATCATTTAGGTGTAAATGAAATCAATGGACCTTATAAAGAAACTTTATTAGATACGTTTGGTCTCGATTTATTAAAATAATATTTTGATGCGTTATTTTTTGCGCATACACTTTTGTACAATATACATGTAATCAGTTAGTTATTCTAATATTGTTTTGTAGTATAGAGGTGTATTGTATGAAAACAGATGTTATTAAAGAAGCTCTTGAAAGTGTAAAAAAAGAAGACCCTAAATTATACGAGGATGTAGTAGAGTATATTTCTTCTAATAGAAATAAAACTGGTGTTCATCCTGAAGGGGTGTATCATGAACACAATTGGCCTAATATTATAGGACCTATGCCTGGACCTTTTTCTCATCCTCGGAATCCATTTGAACAAAACCCATTTGGTGTATTCTGGCCATTGGCTGGGTTATATTTATTCTATAAATTAGTTAGAAAGGTATGGCGATTATTACGAGGCAAGAATCAAAATATTTCTTTAGATGATATTATTACGTATATAAATAATCATAAATAATCTGTTGTATGGGAGAGTAATAATGGCTTCAAAAAAGTTAAAATTAGGTGATATTGTTTTTTGTGAACGACGTAGTGGATTATTAGGCCGTAACTTATATCAACATTATGGCGTATATGCGGGTTATCATAAAATTATCCATTATGTAAAAGGGGATTCTCCACTAGATGGACGAATTGCCGAAACTAGTATTGAAGAGTTTTGTGACGGAGATACCTTATATATTGCTGAGGACGATAGTTTATTATCTATTTTCCAAGACTTTGATGTAACTGCTAGCTTTTATGGGCCGCGTAAAACGGTTCAACGTGCTAGATCTATGATTGGCAAAGGCGATTATAATTTGTTTGACCATAACTGTGAGCACTTTGCTCTTTGGTGTAAAACAGGTCAACTAGAGTCCACACAACTTAGTATAGAAGGTATGGCAGCAAGAGTATTTAAACCTTCGTGGGGACCAATGAAATGGTTGGTTGATGAAATTTGGCGCGTTGAGGCAGAGTATTAGCAGTAATTATATGGAACTAGCAATGCAGTAAAACATGTGTTGCTAGTTCTAACTTTCAAAAAAAGCAAAATGTTAAAAAATAATTATTGACACACACGGATACGTGTATTATAATTACATCATCAGGTGAAAGTAATCACCAACATGTAGAACAGAAAGACTTAGATTCTAACAGCAATCCTATCACATACATAACTTGATT
>OGEJ01000361.1_pt1 | contig 18467 bp, 14 predicted proteins | sample 1570701 | NCBI WGS metagenome assembly OGEJ01 (sample SAMEA2582140, study PRJEB24529) | metagenome | biome: Human gut stool | place: China | collected 2011
TCGATGCAAGGTCCATCGAAGGGTATGGGATTCCATCCTTAGTCCTGATGGAACGGGCAGCGATGGCAGTTGCAGAGAAAGCAGAGGAGATACTGGAAAAAGAAGAGGCAGGGACCGTCTGGTCCGTCTGCGGCTTTGGAAATAACGGGGCGGATGGAGTTGCCGCCGCCAGAATGCTGTTTTTAAAGGGGTACGATGTGAAGATCGTTTTCCCGCAGCGGGACGGAAAAGGAAGCGAGGAGCTGGAAGCCCAGCTAAATGTCGTAAAACGGCTGGGAATCCCGGTGATGACGGCGGAAGATCTGTCGGACCTGGTGGAAAAGAAGATCCCGGCGCAGCCGTTTAGAAAGGCCGGGGAGAGAAAAAGAAGCTGCCGGGGCGTGATCCTGGACGCAATCTTCGGGATCGGCCTTTCGAGAAATGTGGAGGGCGCATACCGGAAGCTGATCCGGTGGATCAATGGACAGGAAGACATGAAAGTCATTGCTGTCGATATCCCGTCGGGCATCAGCTCCGATAACGGAAGCGTGATGGGAGATGCAGTCCGCGCGGATGTGACGGTCACGTTCGGAGAAAAGAAGCTTGGACAGGTGCTGTTTCCGGGGCGGGAGCTCTGCGGACATCTTTTCGTGAAAGATGTGGGCTTTGTCCCGGACAGCAGCACCGAACGAGAAAAGCATGTCCAGATGCTGGATCGGGAAGATCTTTTGAGGATCCCGGCCCGCATGGCTGATTCCAACAAGGGAACATACGGAAAGGTCCTTGTGATGGCAGGAGCGAAGAATATGGCGGGGGCTTCCCTGCTTTCCGCCAGAGCGGCATACCGGATGGGAGCCGGACTTGTAAAGGTCTTTACCCCGGAGGAGAACCGGCTGATCGTACAGGAAAAGCTTCCGGAGGCCATTTTAGCCACCTACGACACGAAGGAGGCCGAGAAAGATCCGGAAAACTTTGCGCGAAAGATCGCGAGGGAGACGGAATGGGCCGATGTGATCGTTCTGGGCCCCGGGATCGGGATGGAGGACTATGCCAGATGCATGGTGGAAAATGTCCTGAAGGACGCCTATGTTCCGATCATTCTTGACGCGGATGCCCTGAATCTTGCGGCGGAATACCGGGAACTTACAGGTTATTTTACGGAGAATATTATCGTGACGCCGCATATGAAGGAGATGTCGCGGCTCACAGGAATTCAGATAGAAGAAATGAAGGAGAATCCGGTCCGCACCTCCAGGGAGTTCGCGGATCAGTACGGCGTAGTATGCGTCTTAAAGGACGCGGCGACGGTGATCGCCGGAAGAGACGGAAAGACGTTCGTGAACGGAAGCGGGACTCCGGCTATGGCCAAAGGCGGTTCCGGTGATGTGCTTACGGGCGTGATCGCCGGGCTCGTAGCGCTGGGACTGGAGGAGAGTGACGCGGCGGCCCTTGGCGTTTATGTACACGGTCTCGCCGGTGAGGCCGCTGAGAAACACTTTGGAGTCCACGGAGTGTTAGCAGGAGAGATCGCAGATTGCCTTCCGGAGGTATACAGAGATGGAATTTGAAAGAATCTACGCAGAGGTGGATCTCGGGCGTATTGAAGAAAATATGAAGGCCATGAAGGAGCATCTTCGTCCGGGAACGAAGATGTACGGCGTGGTAAAGACGGATGCATACGGACATGGGGCAGTTCCGGTGGCGAGGACCATCGACCGTTTTGTCTGTGGGTACGCGGTGGCAACGGTGGATGAGGGGCTTAAGCTCAGGAGACATGGAATCGAAAAAGAGATCCTGTGTCTTGGTCCGGTTTCAGCCGGCCGCTATCAGGAATGTCTTGAAAACGACATCAGTCTGCCTATGTTTGAATACCAGAGAGCAAAAGAATTATCAGATGCCGCTGTGGCAGAGGGAAAGACCGCGAAGATCCATATCGCGGTGGATACGGGAATGAGCCGTATCGGACTTTTCCCGGATGAGGGATCCGTGGAGACCGTAAAGGAGATCGCAGAGCTTCCGGCTCTCAGGATCGCCGGTATGTTCACCCATTTCGCCCGGGCGGATGAGGCAGATAAGACGAAAGCAGGGGAGCAGTACAGACGGTTCCATGCGTTCTGTGATGCTGCCACTGTTCCAACAGCGCAGGAATCGTGGAGCTCCCGGATTTTAACATGGACGCGGTCCGTGCGGGAATCACGATCTACGGCCTGTACCCGTCGGATGAGGTAAAACAGGATATCATTTCTCTGAAACCGGCGATGGCGTTAAAGAGCTTTATCACTTACATCAAGGAGATCGGACCGGGAACGGAGGTCAGCTACGGCGGAACCTTTAAGGCGGAGAAGACGATGCGGATCGCTACGGTCTCTGCAGGTTACGGGGATGGCTATCCGAGAAATCTCTCCGGAAAAGGAGAAGTGCTGATCCATGGAAAACGGGCAAAGATCTTAGGACGGATCTGTATGGACCAGTTTATGGTGGACCTTACGGGGATCCCGGAGGCCAAAGAGGGAGATTCTGTGACTCTTGTGGGCAGAGACGGGAATCAGGAGATCACTATGGAGGAGCTTGCAGAGATTTCCGGCGGATTCCATTACGAGATCCCATGCCTGATAGGAAAACGTGTGCCGCGGCGGTACGTGAAGAATGGAAAAGAAGTGGGCGGCATGATGTGCAGGGATGAGGAGTACGAAGGCTTCTGACGGTCATGCTCGAAAACCGGTACGTCTGAATAAAATATCATAAGTGGGAAATACTCTGGACTATAAGAAGCACGCGTTGCAGGCTTCTTGAGGGAGCGCGGCAGCCGCCGGGGACAGGTGCAGGCACAGCCCCGGATCTGCTGACCGCATAGAAATTCAGGCGGAGTGTGAGACTTGTGATTATCAGACGGGGCGATATCTATTATGCGGATCTGAGACCGGTAGTCGGTTCGGAGCAGGGAGGCGTGCGGCCTGTGCTCGTGATCCAGAACGATGTGGGGAACAAGCATAGTCCCACGGTGATCTGCGCGGCGATCACATCAAGGATGAATAAGGCAAAACTTCCTACCCATGTGGAGCTTTCCGCCAGAGACTGTGACATGGTGAAGGACTCTGTGATCCTTTTAGAACAGCTTCGGACCATCGACAAGCAGAGGCTCAGGGAAAAGATCTGCCATATCGACGGGGAGCTGTTAGGCCGGGTGGACGAGGCGCTGAAGGTCAGCCTGGAACTTGGAGGCTATTAGGAAAATGCCTGTGAAAGGGGCGGAACCTGTTACATAATCGCGGGTGTATTCCTTGACGGGGCATGGATTTAATGCTATAGTGGACAAATAGTAACTGTTCAGTAGGTCTGCGCATTTACTGCGCTGACCGTAAGAAAACTTAGAATAGAAGGCAAAAATCCTATCGGCACAGCCGATTTGGAATGGATCTTTGAAACAATTCAGCCGTGGATCTGGAAACGGCTGGATGCAGTACTGAAAATGATAAAGGAGTGTAGGTAATTCTCATGGACGATGGCAATTCGTGGATAGGAATTGTTTTATTTGCCGCATCGGTGATCCTGTTTGCGGTGATGTACGGATTCGGTGCGGCGGTTCAGGCGCTGAACACCAGTGCACTGGAGGATGAGCGCGACGAGGGGAATAAGAGGGCGGAAAAGCTTCTGAAGATCCAGGAGGATCCGTATCTCTTTATCCGCACAAACCAGCTGGCAACGAGTATCCTGACACTGGCAATGGGAGCGTCTTCCCTGCTGTTTGTGGTACGAAATCTGACGGCACTGCTCGGAGTGCGCACAAAGCTGCCGCATCTGGCAGCCGTTGGAATTTCATATGTCGCGGGACTTGTGGGAATCGCATTTCTGCTCACGGGACTGGGGATCGTGATCCCGAAGCGCATCGCTGCGAAAAGTCCGATCCGGTTCTGCTATAAGGTGCTTCCACTGGTGGAGCTCGTGGCGAAATTTCTGTTTCCGTTCGCGTGGCTGATGGATCAGTTCGCCTATATCTCCCTGAAGGCGGTGGGCATCAATATCCGCGAAAAAGATGACAATGTGACCGAGGAAGACATCATGTATATGGTCAATGAAGGTCATGAGCAGGGGGTCTTAGAGGCCAGTGAGGCGGAGATGATCACGAATATCTTCGAGTTCGATGATAAAGTGGCGGCGGATATCATGACGCACCGCACGGCTGTCCTTGCGTTGGACGGGGAGATCACGCTTAAGGAAGCGCTGGATTTCGTTGTGAAGGAAGCAAACTACTCGAGATTCCCGGTTTATGAGGAAGATATCGACAATATCATCGGTATTCTCCACATGCGGGACATGCTTCATTATACAGACTCGAAAGAACATTTAAATACGCCGATCAAAAAGATCAAGGGTCTGCTCAGAAGTCCACACTTTATTCCGGAGACGAAGAATATCAACTCTCTCTTTAAGGAGATGCAGTCCCAGAAGATCCATATCGAGCTGGTCGTGGATGAGTATGGTCAGCTTGCGGGTATCGTCACGATGGAGGATATCTTAGAGGAGATCGTCGGAAATATTCTGGACGAGTATGATAAGGAAGAGCCAGATATCGTTTCCAGAAAGAATGGTACATATGAGCTTACCGGTCTCACACTCTTAGATGATGTGGAGGAGACTCTTGGGGTGGAATTTGATAAGGAAGATAAGGATAACTTTGACACGTTGAACGGTTTCATGGTGTCCAGGCTTGGACATATCCCGAAAGCGGGAGAGAAGGGGAGTGTCCGGATCGGGGACTATCTGTTAAAGATCATGAAAGTGGAGAACAAGGTGATCCAGACGGTTCTTGCGATTCCGTTACCGAAAGAAGAGAAGAAATAGAAAGAAGAAATAGAAAACGGATACTCTGCACTCCGGCATTCCTGCCGGAAGCGAAAGTATCCGTTTTTACATTAGTCCTGTTCGCGGAATTTTACAGTGCCGGCAGCCGGGTCCATGGACTCAACGATGGCTAAGGACTCTAAGTGGTAGCCCAGATTTCTGATGACCTGTCCGCCGATCTGGAATCCTTTTTCTACCACGATGCCGATTCCTTCAACTGTAGCGCCCGCCTCATGGACAATGGAGATCAGTCCCTGAAGGGCATAACCGTTCGCAAGGAAGTCATCGATAATTAAAACATGGTCATCCGGGGAAAGGAATTGCTTGGAAACGATGACCTGATTTTTACATTTATGGGTGAAAGATTCTACCTCAGCAACATACATTTCGCCGTCAAGGTTTACGCTCTGGGATTTCTTAGCGAAAACGACCGGCACATGGAAATGCATTGCCGCAATACAGGCGATACCGATACCGGATGCCTCGATGGTCAGGATCTTGTTGATATTTTCATTGGCAAAACGGCGCTTGAACTCCGCGCCCATCTCGTCAAAAAGTTCGATATCCATCTGATGGTTTAAAAAGCTGTCAACTTTTAATACGTTTCCCTCTTTTACAACACCGTCTTTCGCGATACGCTCTTCTAAAAAGTTCATGTTCTTTCCTCCGTAATTCCCCTTTTCGGGTGTATCTGTATTGTATCCAATTATAGCAATATTGGGGGGAGATTACAAGATGAAAAGTCGGGGAAAATATTACTGTACACGGGTAGGAATTTTCTGAACTGAAAATTCCGTACAATACAGTGGTGGTAGTGGATTTTGCCGATTCGGAATGCGAAGCATCGGCAAAATCAGTTACTGTTTGCGCAAAGCGTGAACAGTAACGGGAAAATGAATGGGCACAGGGATGGAAAAGCGACATCTTTTATAAAAGTTTATGGACTGCGGGCTTGCACGGAGAGCAGGAGCGTGATATTATGGAACAACAATAAATTCTTGATTCTGAATGATCTGATATTCGATATGCTCTTAGCTGCGTTGCGGCATCGTTTTTCTTTATGTTCCATTTGAATAATGCTTCAATAGCAGACTTTGCTCGATACTTTATCAGATTTGGAAAGGTATTATGCTTTTATGGATAAATATGAGGTATTAAAACAGTATTTCGGCTATGACGCTTTCCGGGACGGACAGGAAAAGATGATCGACGCGATCACCTCCGGCAGGGACGTACTTGGAATCATGCCGACGGGTGCGGGAAAGTCGCTCTGTTACCAGATCCCGGCGCTGATGGCGGGGGAGAACGGGGGAATTACGCTTGTGATCTCACCGTTAATTTCCTTAATGAAGGACCAGGTCAGCGCGCTGAACCAGGCGGGAGTCCATGCGGCCTATTTAAACAGTTCCCTGACGCCAGGGCAGTATTATAAAGCGCTGGGATATGCCCGCGAGGGTCGATATCCGATCATCTACGTCGCGCCGGAGCGCCTTCTGACACCGGAATTTCTCGATTTTGCCGTCCACGCGAAGATCGCTATGGTGGCGGTGGACGAGGCCCATTGTGTCTCCCAGTGGGGGCAGGATTTCAGGCCCGGTTACCTAAAAATAGAAGAATTTTTGTGTACACTCCCGAAACGTCCGGTAGTCAGCGCCTTCACGGCAACGGCGACGGCGGAGGTTCGGGATGATATTATCGATCTCCTGAAACTCCAGGATCCGGTGGTGACGACAACAGGATTCGACCGTCCAAACCTCTATTTCGAGGTCCAGAGCCCGAAGGACAAGTATGCGGCGGTAAAGACATATATCGAAGAACACGCCGGTCAGTGCGGCATCGTTTACTGCCTGACGAGAAAACTCGTGGAGGAGGTGACGGAGAAGCTGATGAAGGACGGCTTTTCCGTGACGAGATACCACGCGGGACTGTCCGACAGCGAGAGAAAACAGAATCAGGAGGATTTCATCTTCGACAGAAAGCAGATCATGGTAGCGACAAATGCCTTTGGAATGGGAATCGACAAGCCGGATGTCCGTTTTGTTGTTCATTATAATATGCCGAAGAACATGGAGAGCTATTATCAGGAAGCCGGCCGCGCGGGGCGTGACGGGGAACCGGCGGACTGCCTGCTGCTCTACGGCGGCCGAGATGTGGTGACAAACCAGATGTTTATCGACAACAACCGGGATAATGAGGAGCTTGACGATGTGACGAGAGCGATCGTTGCGGAGAGAGACCGGGATCGCTTGAAAAAGATGACGTTCTACTGCTTTACGAACGACTGCCTGAGAGAGTATATCCTGCGGTATTTCGGGGAGTATGGAAGCGGATACTGCGGGAACTGCTCGAACTGCAAGACACAGTTTGAGGAGATGGATGTGACGGAGATTGCGAAGGCTATCGTGGGCTGCGTCGCAGAGTGCCGGGAGCGGTATGGAACCACGGTGATCCTGGATACTGTCCACGGGGCAGCGACGGTGAAGATCCGAAACTACCACATGGATGAGAATTCCCATTACGGAGAGTCATCGAAGGTTCCTACATACAGACTGCGCCAGATCTTAAATTTCCTCCAGGTGAAAGAATATCTTGTGGTGACCTCCGACGAGTACACCATCGTAAAACTCGGAAAGAACGCGGCGGCCCTCTTAAACAGTGATGATGAGAAAGTCACGATGAAGCTCCCGAAGGAGCAGGAGAGAGTGAAGACTGGAAAGACTTCCGGTGCGAAGAAGACAAAGATGACGGCCGGAAGCGAGAACTTCACGGAGGAGGAGACGACGCTTTTCGACCTCTTAAAGGAACTTCGCAGGGAGATCGCAAAGGAAGAAAAAGTCCCGCCTTACATCGTATTCTCCGACAAGACGCTGGTACATATGTGCCTTATAAAACCGAAAAATAAGGGGGAAATGCTGAAGGTTTCCGGCGTTGGAGAGTTTAAGTTTGAGAAGTACGGGGAGAGGTTCCTGGATAAAATCAGGGACTCTTTGAGTGGGGAATTATAAATTTAAAAGCGCAGAAAGTTTCGAAATATCGAAATTTATGCGCTTTTTGCATAGATAAAAATAGGAAATCGACTTGACGAATCACAGAAACGGGTGTATGATAATGACAGTTTCACTCACACGCGTTAAAGCGTAACGCAACAACGCATTTAAGAACGGGATTCCGCATGAAGGAAAGGATTCCGAAAAGAGAAAAATTGAGGGGAGATCGATATTATGAAAAAAGTAACAGCACTTGCAATGGCAGCCGTCGTTGCGGCTTCTGCACTGACGGGCTGTGGATCCAGTTCCACAGCGGAGACAACAGCAGCAGCCACAGAGGCAAAAACAGAAGCTGCGGCAGCAGCTTCCACTGAGGCGGCAAAAGAGGACGGCAAGACTTATAACGTAGGTATCTGCCAGTTAGTCCAGCATCCGGCACTTGACGCGGCGACAGAAGGCTTTGAGGCTGCATTAAAAGATAAACTCGGTGACAATGTTAAATTTGATCTTCAGAACGCATCCGGCGATTCCGCAACATGCGCAACGATCATCAACCAGTTCGTTTCCAACGACGTAGATCTGATCCTTGCAAACGCGACTGCAGCTCTTCAGGCCGCAGCGGCAGGAACCAGCGAGATCCCGATCCTCGGAACTTCCATCACAGACTATGCGACTGCTCTTGACATCGATAACTGGACCGGTACGACAGGTCTTAACATTTCCGGAACCTCCGATCTCGCACCGCTTGACCAGCAGGCTGCGATGCTCAACGAGCTGTTCCCGGACGCAAAGAATGTCGGCTTATTATACTGCTCCGCAGAGCCGAACTCCAAATATCAGGCAACAACCGTAAAAGGATATCTGGAGGAGCTTGGATATACCTGTAAGGAATACACCTTCGCAGACTCCAACGATATCGCTTCCGTAACAACAACAGCAGCAGGAGAGAACGATGTTCTCTATGTTCCGACTGACAATACGGCTGCTTCCAATGCAGAGATCATAAACAATATCTGCCTTCCGGCGAAAGTTCCGGTAATTGCAGGTGAAGAAGGAATCTGCTCCGGATGCGGCGTTGCAACTCTTTCCATCGACTACTACGATATCGGATACAAAGCCGGTGAGATGGGCGCAGAGATCCTGATGGACGGCAAGGACGTAAAGGAAATGCCGATCGAGTTTGCACCGGAGGTAACAAAGAAATACAATAAGGCAAACTGTGAGGCACTTGGAATCACGGTTCCGGATGACTACGTTGTGATCGAAGAATAATAACGACTTGAACGCAGATAAGCATTCCCCCGCTTCAAGTGCGCGGAGCACTAAGCGGTGGGTGAGTGGGATGCTTATGTCAGTGGGAGTTGAAAGCTCCCACTGACAGATCGCGAAGCGACTGCGTTCATGAGCAAGTAGCGAAGCGGATTGCGAATGTCCGCTTTACATTATGAGGACATCAGGGTGGCAAACAGCAAAAAATTTTGTCACCCTGTTTGTTATCATTAGCCATAGGAGGAAAGAAACGTGAATTTTGCAACATTGTTTAATGCATTGCCGGGTGCCTGTGCACAGGGACTCATCTGGGGCATCATGGCGATCGGCGTTTATATTACATATAAGATCCTTGATCTTGCGGACCTTACCGTGGACGGAACCATGTGTACGGGTGGTGCTGTCTGCATCATTTTCATGTTAAACGGGCATTCCGTAGGGGTATCCCTGTTTGCAGCCTTTATCGCGGGAATGATCGCGGGTCTGGTGACCGGAATCTTTCACACGGCGATGGGGATCCCGGCGATCCTCGCGGGAATCCTGACTCAGCTTGGTCTCTACTCCATCAACCTTCGCATTATGGGTGGTAAGGCAAATCAGGCCATCAGCGTGGATAAGTATGATCTTTTAGTGTCTCTCCGTTATGTAAAGGGAGTCGCTTTTTATAAGAACACGATCTTCGTGACAGCATTAATCATTGTGATCCTGATCGGAGTCCTCTACTGGTTCTTCGGAACGGAGATCGGATGTTCCATCCGTGCCACAGGCTCCAATCAGAACATGTCACGTGCCCAGGGTATCAATACCGATTTCACAAAGATCTTAGGTCTTATGATCTCCAACGGGATCGTTGCCTTTGCGAGCGGCTTATATGCCCAGTATCAGGGCTTTGCAGATGTCAACGCAGGCCGCGGTGCCATCGTGATCGGTCTTGCAGCCGTTATCATCGGTGAGGTCGTTTTCGGAAAGATCAGCCAGAACTTCGGCTTCAAGCTGTTCTCCGTTGCCTTCGGCGCGATCATTTACTATCTGGTCCTTCAGGTCGTACTCTGGATGGGATTAAATTCCAACGATTTAAAACTCCTGTCAGCTCTTGTCGTTGCGGTATTCCTTGCGATCCCGTACATGAAAGGCAAATATTTCTCTAAACCGGTAAAAAGAGGAGGTGCACCTCGTGCTTGATCTTCACAGTATTTATAAAACCTTCAACGCGGGAACCGTCAATGAAAAGACTGCGTTAAACGGATTAAATCTTCATTTAAACGAAGGCGATTTTGTCACCGTCATCGGTGGAAACGGAGCTGGAAAATCTACCATGTTAAATGCGGTCGCAGGAACGTGGTTTGTGGATGAGGGAAAAATCACCATCGATGATATCGACGTGACAAAGCTCCCGGAGCACAAGCGTGCGAAGTATCTCGGACGTGTATTCCAGGATCCGATGACAGGAACGGCTGCCACCATGCAGATCGAGGAGAACATGGCATTAGCAGCAAGAAGAGGAATGACACGTTCTCTGAAGGCCGGAATCACCGCAAAAGAGCGTGAGTTCTACAGGGGGCAGTTAAAGATCTTAGGCCTTGGTCTTGAGGACCGCCTCACATCAAAAGTCGGACTTCTCTCCGGCGGACAGAGACAGGCGCTGACCCTTCTCATGGCAACCTTAAAGAAGCCGAGACTTCTCCTTTTAGACGAGCACACGGCAGCCCTCGACCCGAAGACGGCAGCGAAGGTTCTTGAGACAACCGATACGATCGTAAACAGTGAGCATCTGACAACACTCATGATCACTCACAACATGCGCGATGCGATCGCCCACGGGAACCGTCTGATCATGATGAACGCAGGCCACGTGATCTATGATGTGGCCGGAGAGGAGAAGAAACACCTGACAGTCCAGGATCTTCTTGCGAAGTTTGAGGAAGCTGCAGGCGGCGAACTTGCGAACGACCGTATGATCCTGTCGTAGGGGCCATATATATAGAAGAAACAGGTCGAAAAGTAGATAAACGGCAGCGGATATCTGTAAGCAGATTACAGAGTTTGCTGCCGTTTTTTGTGTAATAGGAAATTCCGAGGAATTCTCTATTACATAAAAGGCACTCATGTGCCAATGATGCGCACTCGCGCGAAGATGTAGATTGTCGCAAGCGACCGCGCGAGGCGCGAAAATGTGCCAAGGCACATTCTTTATTATTGCTTTTTTGCGTATTCCGTTGTATAAATGATGTGCAGCCTAAAAGGATTAAATACCGGACTGCGGGCAGATGCGGCGCAGGGAAAAGGCTGTGTTCAGGAGGAAATATTTATGAGCAGATCTGCAAAAAATGATAAAACAAAGACAAATGTGATGCGGCTTTTAGATGCCGCGAAAATCCCTTACGAGGCGAAGGAGTACCCGGTGGATGAGAACGATCTCTCCGGAAGCCATGCGGCGGACATGCTGGGTGTGGATCATGGAAGCGTGTTTAAGACCCTTGTACTGAAGGGAGAACGCACCGGATTTCTCGTCTGCTGTATTCCTGTGGACGGTGAAGTAGATTTAAAAAAGGCGGCGAAAGCGGCGGGAGATAAGAAGGTGGAGATGCTTCCGATGAAGGATCTTTTAGCCACAACGGGGTACATCCGCGGTGGCTGTTCTCCTATCGGAATGAAGAAAAAGTTCCCGACTTTTATTGATGAGGCGGCGTTAAAATACGAAACGATCGCTGTCAGCGCGGGCCAGAGGGGATTCCAGGTACTGCTTTCCCCGCAGACTCTCGCGGACTATGTGGGAGCAAAACTGCTGGATTTGCAGCAAAATGGTTAACATAAATGAAAAAGTTATCGGAAACCACCTGAAAGTGGGGAATCAATATTTAACAAAATTGTAACATTTGCAATATTTTATACTTGCCAATACCACCAAAAATTTAGGTTTTATGCCGATAATATTTGGAAAAGATATTAATAAAATGTAACAATCATTAAAAAACGGGCTGTAAAATGTAACAAAGTTGGCCATGGCTTATTGACATTTGCCCTCTCATTCTCCTATAATCACAGACACCGGCCGGAAAACGGTCGGAATGAACAACCGGCGACAGGACGGAGAAAGAGGGTATTCAAAAATGAATCCATGGAACTCATTTCTTCAGACAGTCTTTCAGTTTGTGAAATCACTCTTCACCGGTGTGACAAAGAAGATGCACCGGAATGCGGCAATTCTCACGATGGGCGCAACACTGATTGCAGTGATTCCATTTACAGCGGTGGACTTCCAGGGCGGAGGCAAAAACGCGATCGTAGCGTTTGCAGAGACGCAGGGAGGTTCGGATGAAGACAGTCTGGAGGAGACAGAAGATACTGCTCTTCCGGAAACAGACGGAAATGTTTTAGAGGATGAGACGACGGCGGATGAAGCATCATCCGCGGAGACGGAAGCAGATATCGAGAGAGAAACTGAAAATACAGAGACGAATGATAAGAACAGCGCCGAGGACGCAGGAGCTTCGGAAAAAGCAGACGAGAGCAATGGGGCTCAGGATGAGTCTGCGGGGCCGGAAGTGGAAACTGCGGGAAACGCAGAGACCGGAGCTGTGCAGGTTGAGGCGGAAGCAGAAGGCTCACCTGTGACAGAGGTACAGGCGGAAGCGGAAGAGACTGCGGCGGAGGAGCCTGCAAGGGAAGTTTTCACCGGCTACTCTGACAGCGACTACGATGTTCTTCTACGGATCGTGCAGGCGGAAGCTGGAAACTGTGACATGGAAGGCCGTGTCATGGTGGCGAACGTGATCTTAAACCGTGTGGAGAATGACTCATTCCCGAACACGATCACGAAAGTTGTCTACCAGAAACACCAGTTTTCACCGGTGTCCAACGGCTCCATCAAGAGATGCAGGGTCACAGCCGAGACGGTGGAGGCCGTAGGGCGGGCGCTCTCAGGTGAAGATCTGACGGACGGTGCCCTGTATTTTATGAACCGGCATGCGTCATCAAAAAAGAACGCCAGCTGGTTTGACAGACATCTGGAATTCCTGTTTAAACATGGAAATCACGAGTTTTTCCGGTAAACTCCGGGTCAGATAAAAAGGATAAGGGAAAGGCGGCATGTGCCAGAACCGTAAAAAAGCGGTTCTGGTGGGTGCCGCTTTTTTGCAGCTGCAGATCTGAAATAGAATACAGGTGATATATTCTGTCGGTTTGAAAACGAAAAGTCGATAGCCATGGAAAATAGTGGAGGTTGGCGGAAGGGCAGTACAGGATTTTATAATTGACATTTAAATGGGGGCATGGGATAATAAAACTCATGAAATTGGAAATACGTGAAAGAGGAAAAATGATGAAGTTAAAAAGAGTATTTTTTGATCTTGACGGCACACTGACGGATTCCATGCCAGGGATCACGAGGGGTGTTCAGTATGCGCTGAAACATTACGGCATCCATGTGGATGACCTTTCGGTCTTGAAACCGTTTGTGGGACCGCCGCTCTTCGACAGCTTTAAGAGATATTATAATTTTTCAGATAAGGACGCAAATGATGCGATCTATGTGTTCCGGGAATACTACGATGTGAAAGGCTGGATGGATAATGCGCCGTTCGATGGCGTGGAAGATATGTTAAAGACCTTAAAGGAGGCTGGCCTCGAACTCTATGTGGCAACATCGAAGCCGGAGGAGACCGCAAAGAAAGTCCTGGAATATTTCCAACTGACAGAGTATTTTAAATTTATCGGCGGCGCGTCCATGGATGAAGCGCGTGTGAATAAGGACGATGTGATCCGCTATGTCCTGGAAGAAAACTGCATCAGCGAGGAGGAGAAGCCTTCCGTGATCATGGTGGGTGACCGGGAACATGATGTATACGGTGCGAAGAAAACGGGACTTTCCGTGATCGGCGTGCTTTACGGATATGGAAGCCGTGAAGAACTCCAGAGCGCCGGGACAGATTACCTCTGTGAGACACCGGAGGAGACAGCAAAGCTCTTAAAAGGTATGATGTAAAAAAAGATCAGCCGATATTTGGGATGCTTTGTCTGTGTTAAAGACAAGACAGACAGTACAGCAGGGATCGAAGATCCGGTTTACAGCTATGTCGGGAGTTGTAATTATGAGTCGCAGAAAAATACATGACACCAGGAAATGGAACTTGAAAAATGATCCGTGATGCGCTATAATAGTTCTCAGTTAAAGGGAATGTGATTCCTGGGATGTTCGACACTCCTGTCTATTTTGAACCTACATTTTGACATACGGGATTCCTATATTTTTGAACGGATGTCAGGCCTCCAAAGAGTGGAAGGCAGATGTTTAAGTGCGGATGCCCACCTAGCATTGCTAGGCGTCAATTATTCAGGAAACGGCATTTTGGGATTGCGAAAGATAAAAAAGCAGCGAGAGATCGCTGCTTCTTTTCATATAGTGGGATATAACATGGCGTTATTTTACATGGATGAACGACGCATGATTTCCGCGCATGACGGGGGTTTAGATTTCGCAAATGCTCTTTTCTAAACATGGGAAGTATGATATTATGGGTGCAAACAGGTTTCGATACATATGATATGAATGGAAGAAACAACTGCAAAGGAGAAACTTTTTTATGAAAAATGAACGGTTCGAACGATACATTTACATGGGGGTGACGGCAATCCTGGTACTGATCGCAGCGGTGTTTGTCGTCTTTCTGTTTCTGGAGAGGAATGCAGTGTTTGCCTTTCTGGGAAAAGTGCGGTTTGTCCTGGCACCGGTGATCTACGGCGCTGTACTTGCTTTTTTAATGTCTCCGGTCTATAACTGGTGCTACAATACAGTCGTGTATGTGCACGATGACGACAAGAAAAAAGAGGACGAGGAAAAGAAGATCGCGCCAAAGAAACGGTTCAAGAGTGAATCCTTCGGCAATTTCCTTGGAAAAGCCGTTGGAACAGTGATAAGCCTTGCGTTTCTGATCGTGGTGGTCGTAAGCCTTTCCAGCATGATCATCCCGCAGCTCTATTCCAGTATCGTGGGGATCATCAACATGATGCCGGTTTATTTCCAGAACGTGTATGACTGGCTGACGGAATTCTTCGTGAACAACCCGCCGGTGGAGCAGGCAATCTTAAATATTTACGAGCAGTCAGCCCAGTATTTTCAGAGCTGGATGGAGACGGACTTAATGTCGAATCTCTCCAATTTCCAGAACTTCCAGAATATTGAGAAGATTGTCGGCGGCGTATCCAGCGGAGTCATGAATGTGATCACGCTGACAAAAAACATGCTGATCGGATTGATCGTTATGATCTATCTGTTAAATATCAAGGAATCCCTATCAGCGCAGGGAAAAAAATTTATTTATTCCGTTCTTCCACTGAAAGCGGCCAATATCGTTGTGGCTGAATTCCAGTTTATTAAAAAAGCGTTTTCCGGCTTTATTATCGGAAAACTGATCGATTCCCTGATCATCGGAATTCTCTGCTTTATCCTGATGCATCTGTTTAAGCTGCCGTATGAGCTGCTGATCAGCGTGATCATCGGAGTGACGAATGTGATACCGTTCTTCGGACCATTTATTGGAGCAGCTCCGTGCGCGATCCTCGTATTCCTCATCAGTCCGAAACAGTGTCTGTACTTTATCGGGCTGATCCTTGTGCTTCAGCAGTTTGACGGAAATATTTTAGGACCGAAGATCCTGGGAAATTCCACAGGTGTTTCCAGCTTTGGTGTACTGTTTTCGATCCTGCTGTTCGGCGGATTGTGCGGATTTGTGGGAATGATCATTGCGGTTCCGTTGATGGCAGTCATCATTCATATTTATAATCAGATTCAGGAATATCTCCTTTCAAAGAAGAGTCTGAGCATAAAAGAAGAGGACTATGTAAATCTGAAGCGGATCGACGAACAGAACGGCGAGTATAAAAAAACACGGTGACGAACAGTAGCTGGTTCTGGTCGGGAAAGGAATTATGAACGAGAGAAGGAAACTGATAAACTGGATGGCGGGAGTCACGACGTTCATCGTGGTTCTGCTGATCGTGATCGTACTTCTGGACAGGGAAGAGGATGGAGTCTCCCTGGCAGCGGCATCCCGGACGGTGGCACTGACACTGGAGTCGGGGGATGGAATTCTTGAAAATGCGCCGGAGACGTCGAATTTTGATGAAGATCTATCGGACCAGTGGTATGTGAAATATATGGACTACCTCTATGGTCAGGGATATCTTGACAGCGGATCGGTCAAAGCGGACGAGCGGAGCGCTACGTCCGCAGTTACATACGCGGTTCTTTCAGACTGGGCAAAAAAGGCATCGGAAGAGGGAAAAGGGGAAACAGATGCGCTCCTTTCTTATGTGGATTCCGGTGACCGGGCGAAAAAGGCGGTCTCCAGTGAGAATTTCTGGAAGTTCTATGACGCGTTCCGCGCGGCGGTGGATCCGGACAGAGCTGTGGCCGAGGTGGAGACGGACCTTTACGGAACACCGGACAATGTGGATGGTGCGCCTGCATGGACAGCCTACACGAGGGACGGTATTTTTCAGTTTGAGGGACTTTACCTCGACGGATATATTGATCAGAAGATCCGGTTTCTGGCGAGAGACGATGAGATCTTAAAGGTGGAGGAGATGGTCTCGGACGAGATCGTCTACGAGAATGCCTGGATCTCGGGATTCTCCGGAAAGACAGTGACGGTCTTTATCGGAAATATCCAGAGGGAATTTCCGGTAAAGGGAGTTTTAAAGGATGAGAGCGAGATCTCCGGTCAGATCGGAGATCTGTACTTAAAGGGCGGAACCCCAAAACGACTGGTGCTGAAGAAAGAGAAGATCACCGGAACGGTCCTTGCGGTCCGCGACACAGAGATTGAGATCGACGGCTACGGCAGCGTGCCGCTGGCGGATCAGTTTAAGATCTATCGGACCTACGGTGTTCTCAGGGAACAGCAGAAGAAGGATATTCTCGTCGGCTACCACATGCAGGAATTTGTGGTGGCGGATGGAAAGATCTGTGCGGCCCTGACGACGGAGAAACCGGATATCGACATGATCCGCGTGCTTATCATGACGAACGGATTTAAGTCACTGTTCCATGATACGATCACACTTTCCTGCGACTCCATGGCAGTGTTGGAGTACGGAGATGAGAAGGATGCAAAGACGGAGTCCATCGCAGCAGGGGAGACGGTGACGATAAAACCGGGAGATTCAAGGGTCGCAAGTGGGCGTCTCACATTCCGTTCCGCAAATGAAGGCGGAATGATCACGGTACACAGTCTGGAGCGCGCTCAGGGAATGCCCGTCTATCCGGGACATATGGAGATCACGGAGGAGAGCGACGGCCTGCTTCTCTTAAACGAGGTGGATCTCGAGGAATATTTAAAGCGGGTGACACCGAGCGAGATGCCGCCGACTTATGAGCTGGAGGCGCTGAAGGCCCAGGCGGTCTGTGCGAGAACCTACGCATGGAGGCAGATTCAGGGCAATGCCTACTCGACCTACGGTGCCCATGTGGATGACAGCACGAATTTCCAGGTGTACAACAACACGCTGACCTTCGATTCCACGGATACCGCTGTGAATGAGACCTTTGGTCAGCTTCTGGAATACAACGGGGATCCCATCGAGGCGTTCTATTACTCCACATCTGACGGGCATGGAACCGACGGAAGTGTGTGGGGAGCGGATGCGTCCAACACGCCGTACCTCAGGGCAGTCACGATCAACAACAAGGCGAAGAAGCTGGATCTGACATCCAACGAGGCCTTTGAGAGCTTTATCAAGGACGAGAACACAGATGCCTACGACTCTGACTTCCCGATGTTCCGTTGGAACACGAAGACCACCAGCACGATCCTGGACGAAAAGATCGGCGGGGTCGGCAGGATCACGGGACTTACGATCACATCCAGGGGAGCGGGTGGATACGCGAAGACCCTGAAGGTCGTTGGAACGGAAGGTTCCAAGACATTTTCCGGGCAGAGCAGGATCCGCAGCATTCTCGGAAATGTATCACTTGTATACAACAGGAAAGACGGTTCCACATCTACGGGATGGGATACACTTCCCAGCGGTTTCATCTATATCGAGAACAACGGAACCGATGAAAATCAGGTGACGACCTTCACAATCTACGGAGGCGGCTTCGGACACGGTGTCGGCATGAGCCAGAACGGTGCCCAGGGCATGGCAAAGCAGGGAAAGACCTGCCAGGAGATTTTAAAGTTCTTCTATGACGGGTGCGGGCTGATGGATATCAGTGAAGTGAATTAATGGAATATGAAAAATAAACAGCTCTGTGCAGCAGTTAAATGGAAAAGTGGATTTCGTTTGGCAGCGGTGCAGGGCTGTTTCGATCTTGAATAAGTCTGGGACAGGAAGTGGGAGAGTTCTTACCAAGGAAAGAAAAGGAAAAAGCCCGTGGAAGCATGTTTT
>OGEJ01000362.1_pt1 | contig 18381 bp, 19 predicted proteins | sample 1570701 | NCBI WGS metagenome assembly OGEJ01 (sample SAMEA2582140, study PRJEB24529) | metagenome | biome: Human gut stool | place: China | collected 2011
TGGGAAGGTAGACTCCAAGAAGTCATAAGCTTCAGGATTATGTTCCTTAATTTCTGTTGCCACATGAACCGCTTCGGATTTCATATGCTTAGCGATGATGGATACTACTTGCTCGAAGCTTGGTACACCAAAATCTAAGGCTAAGTCAATCTTTTGAACTCCTTCAGGTACTGGTAATCCGCAGTCGGAGATACAAATTGTATCTGTGTGACCTAAATCAGCAAGCACCTTAGCAATATGGCTATTTAAAATGCCGTGTCGTTGCATGGTAAACTCCTTATCTATTCAATATGTTAATTCTCAGCTAAGAATGCAGCAACCTCGTCCTTTGTAGGCATGCCACCTTGGGCTCCTAAGCGTTGGATGGAGAGGGCTGCGGCCGCATTGCCGTAGTGCAACGCGTCGGCTAAGCTTTTACCATTGACGATAGCTGTTGCAAAGGCACCGTTGAAGGTATCGCCTGCACCTGTTGTATCTACTGGTTCAACCTTGAAGCCAGATACAGTGTGGATTTCGCCATTATCTGCATAACCTACGCCCTTGCTACCAAGAGTAACGATGATTTTATTTTCGTTTGCCAATAATGTTTCCTTTGTCGATTGGTTAGGATAGAGGGCAGATAATTCATGTTCGTTTGGCGTGATGTACGTAGCCAATTCTAACCATTCAGGATTGAGGTCAGCTGCTGGAGCTGGATTTAAGAGGACTTTCACATTAGCCTCGTGACAACGACGAACGATGTATTCGATTGTGGGAATAGGAATTTCGTTTTGCACCATTACAAGATCTGCTTGCTCGATAGCAGACCAAGCATTATCTACTACAGATTGATCCACCTTAGCATTAGCACCTGCAATAACGATAATGCTGTTATCGCCTTCGGCCAATGTAATGTGGGCGGTACCAGTTGTAGTATCTGGAACCGTAACGATGTAGTCTGTATTGATATGATTTTCTTTTAGATTATCCATAATCATTTGGCCGTATGCATCTTCGCCGATACAACCAACCATAGTCACCTCTGCGCCTAGACGAGCAGCAGCTACCGCTTGGTTGGCACCTTTACCGCCGTGAGCGATGTGCAATTCGTTGCCCATAATTGTTTCGCCTGCCGCCGGACGTTTATCGGCGAGCACTACAATATCCATGTTGCAACTACCTATAACAACAATGCGATTCATAATAACTCCTTAATCAGCCTCATCCCTTAGTGGGACTAAAAATGGATATCGTTAATTTTTATACATGAATTTTGCGATATTTTATGCAGAGAAGTGTATATATAAATAGTATCGATAACCGCATAGGCGTTTACTTTCACATATCTATTAGTATAACTTAATCATTTATTAGTATAGCGTAAATACAGAACTTTATCTATATAAATAACTATAAAATATGGGAATAAGAAAAGGTATACCCAAAATCTATGTTATATGAGTAAAAATGTACTCTCTGGATTTTGGATATACCTTATATTAAAAATTTAATAGATTATACTATTTATATTTTTTCTAATATTTTATCTATGCTATCAAAGGATTTCTCTAGAGATAGAGTACGCCCTTGGATGATATCATTTTGGCCTTCTACAATAGCAGATAATATATCTATCTTAGCTTGTAGAATGCTAGTTGTAGTATCATTAATATTTATTGTATTACTGTAGATTTTACCTATATTCATAGTCTATCGGCCTTTATTGTTAATATAGTTATATATTAATGAAAGCTTGGTTTGTCGTAGTGTGTGCCTGGTTCGCCAATACCAATGCTTGCACGGTGGAATGGAGTTTCATCATCTACATGCAAGATGTCGAAGATAGCTTTTACTACAGCTTCTCGTGTAACTTGGGCATCGTTAAATTGAACGCCTTCAGGGATGAGTTCATAATTTGTGTTTTCTGGATCATTGTAGAGCCATGTGAGGCGCAAGATTGTGTAGTTTAAATTGGATTCGCGCAACACATTGCGTGCTTGGCGTTCGCCTTGTACATAGCTAATCGGTAAGTTGTCGAAGGTCCATTTTTCAAGTGCTGCTGGGAATTCACCAGAGAGACCAGCCATGGAAAGACCGATAACGCGGCGTACATTTTTGCGGCTCAATGCTTTCACAATGGATGCCATATCACTGCCAGACTCCATAGCACCTACAAATACGATTTCTGAATTTGTTACAGCTTGTTCTAATTTAGCAGGGTTTTGGAAAGAACCCTCGATGACAGTAACGCGCTCATGTTCTAAGATTTCTGGATGCAAACGAGTAGATAATTGGCGACCATATAATGTAAGGTGCATATCTGTATATGTTAATAATGTAGCAGTCAACTTTTGTGCAATTTGGCCAGCGGCCCCTAAAATTGTAATATATTTGTACATATAGACCTCCTATGTCCTAGGCATAAGTATTTATAGGCATTATATCACAAGTATATGACTAAAATGTGAGAGGCATTTGTATTTTCCTGATGAAAGGAGCTATGTGACTGATATAATAAAATAGAGATATTAATTGCTAAAATATATATTGTTATGTAAGGCTTATGTATTTAAGAAATCTTTCTAGGAGGTCATCATGGATTTAAAAGAAGTAAACTTACTTTCAAAAGAAATAAGAAATAAATATTTTGAACTAGAAAAAGAGATACATGGTTCTGTTTGGTCGGTAGAAGAAGATGCGTTGGCATTCTTAACTGATGCGGGCTTAGTAGGTCGATTGACTATGGATAATCAAGGTCGTTGGCCTAGTGCAGACAAAGAGTTGTTACCATCTAAAATCGGCGAATGTGTATGGTGGTTAGCAATCCTCGCAGAACGCATGGATCTAAGTTTTGAGGAATGTGTAGAAACGTTTCTCACTGAAAGATTAAAAGATCTGAAGTAAGTTTATAACAGTCGAGATACTACTCTTAACCCTCATGCGTGCAAAAGTCCTCGAAGAGTGATAAAATATAGATTATATATTCATTTTTAGAAAAGAGGCTATTATGGAACGGATTCAAGATCTTGTGTACACGCATGTGCAGGGTGGCCAGTTTAGATGGGTCACTGTCAGCACATTGATGCTCGCATTGGGCACGATATTGCATTTGGTGAGCCCTAGTGTGGCTGGGGTAACACCGAACTGGACGATTGCTACGTACTGCGTAGCTATTTTATTGACTCGTCCTAGTTTAAGTCAAACGTTGGGGATTGGCCTTGTAGCGGCCCTCATCAATGTTTTGACATCTAAGTCAGCATTCCCTTACGGCAACTTGTTGTCTGAACCAGGTGGTGCTTTGACAGCAGCTCTCGTGACGCGCGCTATGTTGTCCGTGAAGTTCCGTAAAATTGGTGGCTTTGATTTAACGCCAATCCTATCTGGCTTTTTAGCGACTGTTGTATCTGGCGGTATCTTTGTTACCATTTTGTGGAAAGTATTGGGCTTACCAGACAATGTATATATGTATGGTATGTGGCCGATGGTTCTTATCGTAGGCGCTTTGAATGGTGCCATTACGCCAATCTTGTACATTCCGGCGCAACGTCTATTCTCTAAACGCGGTATGTTGCCAAGTACAGATCAATTGACATCTGACCATAGTCATATGACGATCTTGCCTGAGCGCCAAGCTAAGATTTCCATTGAACACGTAAATTATTACCATCCTAAGGCGACTACACCATCTCTTGAAAATATCAATCTTGATGTACATGATGGTGACTTTTTAGTGGTAACAGGTCCTGCTGGTTGTGGTAAAAGTACCCTTTGCATGGCTATGGTAGGGGCGGTACCTAAATTCTACGGCGGCCGTCTTGAAGGCATGGTTTTTGTAGATGGTAAAGCGACTACGCAAATGGAAATTCCTGAGCTTGCAAACCACATCGGTGTTGTTCTTGCCGACTATGATACGCAACTCGTAACGATGACTGTTCGTGAAGAAGTTGCTTTTGCTATGGAAAACCGCGGTTATGACCGTGAAACTATTAAAGCTCGTTCTGAAGAGGTGTTTAAGCAAGTTGGCCTTGTAGGCTTAGAAGACCGCAAGATTACAAGTTTGTCTGGTGGTCAACGCCAACGTTTGGCAATCGCTTCCGTATTGGCTACGAACCCAACGGTTCTTGTTCTTGATGAACCAACGAGCTCCCTCGACCCAGATGGGACTGCCGAATTATATCGCCTCGTAGGTGATTTGAATAAGAAACACGGTATTACCGTTGTCGTTATCGACCATGACTTACACGCTGTATTGCCGTATGCAAATCGCATGGCTCTCATGGTGGATGGCTCTATTGCTTGTGATGATGATGTACCAACTACGCTTCGTTACATGTATGAACACAATATTCACGTTGATGCGTTGCCATCTGTGTTCACCACGTATATGGAACTTGAACAAGCGGGCTTCCACAGTGATGAGCCTTGGCTTAGCATCGAGTCTGCTATCAAGGGCTTGCACCAAATTGAAATGGCTCATGCCATCCAAACTGAGGTGCATGGTGAAAGCAACTCTACCAATAACCAAATAAATACTACTGTAGTAGGAGATAGAAAACCTATTCAACGTGTTGATGATGTACAAGGAAAGGACGGTGGCGCTCATGCTTAAGGTTGAAAACATCCGCTTTGGCTATGTGCCATCTGTAGATATCTTCCGTGATGTAACTTTCACCATCGAAGGCGGCGAATATATTGCCATCGGTGGTCGCAATGGTTGTGGTAAAACGACTATCACTCGTTTGCTCGTTGGTCTTGAAAAGGCGAGCGAAGGCCGCATGTACTATAACGGCACGGATATTACGTCTATGCCGCCATCTAAACGTGGTCAATTTATTGGTTATGTATTCCAACAACCAGATCGCCAAATGTTCAGACCAACAGTAGCTACAGAGGTTGCCTTCGGTCCTGAATCACTAGGTCGCACTAAATCCGAAGTGAAACGCATCGTTGATGAAGTGTTGGAACGTACAGGTATCGCTCACTTACGTGAAGCCTATCCTCCAACATTGCGCCGCGGTGAAAAACAACGCGTTGCTATCGCTTCTGCGCTAGCAATGCAATCTAAAATCCTCATCCTCGACGAACCAACAAGTGGCCAAGATGGTAAGGAAACTAAAGAGTTGTTAGCTTTATTGCGCCAACTTAATCAAGAAGGCATTACGATCCTTCTCATTACACATGATATGGAAATCATGGCTAGCGAATGTAGCCGTGCGCTCATCATGGGTAACCAAACCGTTGCCTTTGATGGTAGTCCAGAAGAATTATTTAGGAAATCTACGGATGAATTGCAAGACCTAGGCCTTACAAAACCGCCAAGTGTGGAACTTTCACTAGCGGTGCCATCCCTCGGTTATTGCAAATCCATGGATGAATTGAAATCTAAGTTAGTGGCTCAGTTGGGCAGAAAATAGGAGGGACATATGGAACGTTTAGTACCGTTAACAAAAATCTTGATGACCCTCGCTGTATCCGTGTGGGCCATTCTATTACGCGATTGGGCATCTCTATTGGCCTTAGTCGTTGTAGAGCTCGTCGTGTTATTTGTAGCTGGTTTGCTATTTAAACAACACAAAGCCGTATTGGCATTGACAAGCTTTGCTGTATTCCTTGGTGTTATCCAATTCCTCGGTAGCGGCGATGTAACATCTGCCATCGTATCTGGCTTGCGTATGCTTGCGATGACACTTGTCTTCATTTGCTTGTTGGCAACTACAAAATTGCAAGACCTTACAGCAGCACTCGTAACACAATGCAAAATTCCTTATGAATATGCATTTATGTTCACTGCAGCACTTCGCTTTGTGCCTGATTTCATTGCTGAAAGCCATGCTGTACAAGAGGCACAAGCGTGCCGTGGTTTATCCTTAGAAGGCAACTTCATTAAACGCATGAAATCTTACGCATCCGTTATCCAACCATTGCTCTTAAAATCCTTGGGCCGATCCGAAACAATGGCGTTGTCCCTAGAACTACGCGGCTTCGGTGGACCTACACATAGCTTTGCTGCATCCGTAGGCTTGAAAACTATCGATTACGGCGTGATTGGGGCTTTGATTGTTATTACAGTATTACTATTCGTAATTGTGTAATAGATAGAACTAGACAAATTCATAGAGTTAATTGTGTTATAATTAACTTAAAGAGTATGGGGTGCCTCAATTGGTACACCTGAAAAGACACCTAGAAAAGGCCAAATTTCTAGGTGTCTTTTGTTTGTCTTTTGAAAATTTATTTATGTTATAATACTAATAGGTAGTAAAGCGTACAAAATATTGCCTACAATATAACAAAAGGACGAGTTGCAGCTCGTCCTTTTTCTTGCTTGTTAGCGTTATTTTTATATATTATGTTATATAGATATAATATAGAAATAATTTTAGTTTCGGATACCGGATTTTGGATACCAACAATTTTGAGGAATTCTTATGAGTGAATTAGTAATACGACCAATTACACAGGATGACATCGCATCTTGTTTAGATATTTATAATTACGAGGTTGTAAATGGCGTAGCCACCCTTGATCTTGAACCTCGTACGTTGCCAGAGTGGCAGGAGTGGTATGAGGCTCATCAAACGTCTGAGCACTGCATTTTTCTAGGGCTTATGGACAATGTTGTAGTAGGCTATGCATCGCTTTCACCATATAGAACAAAGGATGCTTTCAAAAGTACCGTCGAATTATCTATTTACATCCACGAAGATTATAGAGGTAAGGGCGTGGCATCTAAGTTGATGGCTCATATATTAGAACATGCGAAAGAAACGGAAACATTACATACTGTAGTGTCTGTTATTACTGCAGGGAATGCGGCAAGTACAGCATTGCATGAACGGTTTGGGTTTACCTACTGTGGTCTAACACCGCAAGTTGGTTTGAAACATGGTAAATATCAGGATACCGAAACATACGCATTATTGGTATAATAAAACGTAGATATTAAATTACAGACTAAATGTACAGATGATAGATAAGGGTTCGCCGTGGGTTAGGGCGAATAGGGTGATTGAATGAACATGAAAGATGAACGGCAGTTCGTTGGATACAGTAAGTATCGCAGCCGTCTCGTAGATGGTCATGTACATACAGAGTTGTGTCCACATGGTAGTGGGGACCGGACTGCAATGATGATTGAAAAGGCCATCGAGTTGCGCATCGAAAAGGTATGCCTTACAGAGCATGCGCCATTGCCAAAGGCTTTTGCTGTTGAATACGGCGGTGACCAAAAGGCTTATGACACAGCGTCTTTGAAATTGAATCAAGTAGATACCTACTTAGAATTAGGTCGTCAACTACAACGTGCTTATGGCACGCATATCGACATCTCTCTTGGCTTTGAAGTGGATTACATTCCAGGTTTTGAGGCAGATATTCAAGAGTTCCTCGATCGCTATGGTCCATTGACGGACGACAATATTTTGTCCGTTCACTTTATGGAAGGCGTGAATAATGCCTATTACTGCTTAGACTATAGCCCTGAAGAATTTGAGCGTGGCTTTGGTCCGTGGATTCAAAAGCAATATGAGTTATATTACAAATATTACTCCACCGTACGCCAAGCCGTGCGTGCTGACCTTGGTGAATATACACCAAAACGCATTGGCCATTTTGATTTGATTAAAAAATACCAACATCACTTTGGCTTTGAACATCATTTAGATCGTCGTAATGCGCAGGTGGTAAGCGATATCTTGCATATCATGCGCGTACAAGGGCGCGAACTAGACTACAACATGAGTGGCTTCTTTAAACCAGACTGCCGTGAAATGTACCCAAGCCGCTTTATTCAAGGCATGGCTGCTATCATTGGGGTACCATTTGTACTAGGCTCTGATGCGCATAGCATAGCAGACATAGGACGAATTTGGGGCTAGATTAATGAGAAAATTATTATTTTATCTGATCATTTTGATTACCCTGATAACAGCTTTTGTAGCTTATATGTTTTATCATGAACCATCATCAGATGAGCTGGTTGGCCGTAGTGTAGTTTTAGAGTTTGGGCCTAAGAATGAAATTTATATTAGCAAATTGGGTAGCCAATTTATTGTATCTGATACTAGTTTCTCTAACTCTAAATTTCCTTATTTCTTTGATGCCTTTGTAGAGAAAGATAAGGCTGGCAGCTCGTATCTATACTTATTATGTAAGGATAATATGATTGTCTTTGATAATAATATGAATTGTATTCTATTCTTCTCCAAACAAAATCAAGAGTCTAAAGCTTTATTAGATCATGTACGGAAATATTATCATTTTGATGAAAGCAAAACGAAGTATAAGATTGAAGACTTAGATGAAGTTGATAAGTCTATATATCTAGCGTTACAAAGTCAAAATTAATCCTTAATTATATGTATTTAACTATACTTATAAAAGGATGTAAGCCATAGGCGTAGTGTCTTTATATTAATAATGTGAAATCATAACGGTTCTATTGACAATTCTATAGAACCGTTATATTATAATTTCATACTTTAACAAAGTAAAGCGATAAAATAGAAAAGTATCGATATAGGTAAATTTTGTCTCATAGAAATTGAAATCCTCAATAACCTATTAGTATTTGTTATAAGGGGCTTTCACAGACATGAGAGATGAAATGATAGAAAGGATGTTTACGATGGTACAGCAGCAATTACCTACGGGGTTCCGTGATGATATAGGGGCCGTAGCGGAGCGCAAGGATGATGTGAGCCAATATGTGCTCGGTCTATGTCGTAGCCGCCAATACACAAAGATCTCTACACCTCTTGTGGAGTACAAGGATGTATTTAATGGCTATGCAATGGGGCGCGGTCAGCATATGTACGAGTTCATGGATAGTTCTGATGAGTCCGTTGTAATTCGTCCTGATTTGACCATGCCAATCGGTCGTTTCTTGGCCACTACTAATATTGAATTGCCTCGCACGTTTTACTACTTAGGCGATGTGTTTATGAAAAATAAAAAGCACCGCGGCGATGTGAACCAAGTGACACAAGGCGGCATCGAGATGGTTGGCTATGAAGGCATTGAAGCCGAGCAAGAATGCTTTGCCATCATCAAAGAGGTAAACGAAACGCAGCTTGGTAATAATTTATTGCTTGAGATTGGGGATGCTCGCTTCTCTCGTGCTATCACCGATGCGCTAGGCCTTAGTGATGAGGAAAGAACAGAGCTATTAGAAGCTTTGTTTACTAAATATTTACCACGCTATAACGAGTTGATTTCTGATTTTAAAAATAGTGCATTATATCCATTCTTAACAGTATGGCCTCGCTTGTTCGGCACGGTCCGAGATATTAAGGATGAGTTAAATCAAATCATCTTGCCAGCAGCGGCGCAACGTATTTTAGATAATCTCGTAGATATGGCTAACCAAGTGGCGCAAACAGGCCAACAGGTTCGTATCGACGTGTCTACAGAGCCGCTTCAATCCTACTACACAGGTCTCACCTTCAGAGGTTATGTGGACGGCGTGTCCCAATACATCGTCAGCGGCGGTCGTTATGATGGCTTGTTATCTAGCTTTGATGGTACGCCGATGCCGGCCGTTGGGATGGCTTTTAATATTGATGTGTTGACAGATGTTACCTTGAATGGTAAAAGCAACAATCAAGATAATGGTAAATTGCGTATCGCTCTTACAAAGGGCCGTGTTGAGAAAGACTTTATTCCTCTCTTAGAAGCTTGTGGTATCGATTGTGAGCCACTGCGCAACAAGGCGCGTAAGCTCATCATTCCATTAGGTGATGCTATTGAGGTAATACTCGCTAAAGGGCCAGATGTAACAACGTATTTAAAAAATGGTGTAGTAGACCTCGGCATTGTTGGTAGTGATGTACTAGATGAACAAGATGATACGAGCTATGAAATGCTTGATCTACAAACGGGTAAATGCCAATTTATCTTGGCCTCTCTAGCAGGCTATGATCCTAAAGAAGGTCGCCGTCAACGAATTGGTACGAAATATCCGACCATTACGAAACAGTACTTTGGAGCGCAAGATGTGGAAATCATCAAAATTGAAGGCTCCGTTGAGCTAGCACCTCTTGTAGGGCTAGCGGATGCCATCGTAGATATTACAGAAACGGGCACAACATTACGTGAAAACAACTTAGAAATCTTTGACTGGTTACAGCCTATATCTACACGATTAGTGGCTAACCCATTAGCGCTGAAACAAAAGAGAAATACCATTTTTAAACTTATAGATCAGCTTTCAGAAGCAATTAATACATAAGATGTAGAGCGAATCCTATATTAACCAGTGATATTGACAGCTCGAGTAGGAAGAAGGATATTTGATGAAAATTTATAAGGAATCACTAGATACGATGCTCAGTATCGTACGAGATTATACACAACAAACTACAGACATGGAAATTGAACGCCGCGTGTACGATATTATCGCTGACGTTCGCGCCAATGGTGATGCGGCATTAAAGGCCTATTCTGAAAAATTCGATGGTGTATCTATCGAAGACTTCAAGGTGCCTCAAGAGGAAATCGATGCTGCTTATGAGTCCTTATCCGATGATTTAAAGGCCGCATTATTAAAGGCAAAGGCTAATATTACAGAGTTTCACAGCCGTGAAATCGAGCAAGGCTTTGTGGACATGGACACCCCAGGCATCATCCGTGGTCAAAAGGTGATCCCATTGGCTCGCGTTGGCCTTTACGTTCCTGGCGGTACAGCAGCATATCCTTCTACTATCATTATGACTGCGTTACCAGCTAAAATTGCAGGGGTAAAAGAAATCGTCATGGTTACACCTCCTCAAAAGGACGGCATCAATCCTGCTGTACTAGGTGCAGCCAAGCTTGCTGGCGTTGATGCGGTATACCAAGTAGGCGGTGCTCAAGGCGTGGCGGCCCTTGCATATGGTACTGAAAGTATTCCAAAGGTAGATAAAATCGTAGGCCCTGGCAATATTTACGTAGCCACTGCAAAACGCCAAGTATTTGGTCAAGTCGATATCGACATGATTGCGGGCCCTAGTGAAATCGGTGTTATTGCTGACGACAGTGCTAATCCAGTTCATCTTGCAGCGGACCTTTTATCCCAAGCGGAACATGATCCTCGGGCGCGCGCTATTATGGTTACTACTAGTGAAAGCTTAGCAAATGCCGTATCCGATGAGGTAGAACGTCAATTGAAATTGTTGCCTCGTGAAAGCATCGCTCGTCCTGCTATTGAAAATAACAGCTATATTGCTGTTATGGACAGTGTTGAAAACATGTTTACGGTCATGAACGAAGTAGCGCCAGAGCATTTAGAAATCCAATTGCCAGATCCAATGAACTATATGAGCCTCGTTCAAAATGCAGGCTCTGTATTCCTCGGTGCCTATGCATCTGAGCCATTGGGTGATTATGTAGGTGGTACAAATCACGTGTTGCCTACCAGTGGTACAGCACGCTTCTCATCTCCACTTGGTGTATATGATTTTGTAAAACGTACATCCTTTACACAATTTACAAAAGAACGGTTAGAAGAAGTGGCAAAACACATTACTACATTAGCTCGTACAGAAGGCCTTGAAGCACATGCTCGTGCCATCGAAGTACGATTTGAAAAATAGTGTATATAAATAGATTAGATCATATATTTGAAGTCTATATTTAAATATTGATTTAAACATAGACTGAAATAGTAATTAGAAATATAGATTGTAACAATAGATTTGGAGTACAGAGGTCGTTATGATACGCACAGGTACGGTGCAACGCACCACGCAAGAAACAGATATTACAGTAGAACTTACCCTTGATGGGGCACAAACGAGCTCCATCTCCACAGGGATTGGATTTTTTGACCACATGTTGACGCTGCTGGCAAAACACGGCCGCTTTGGCCTCGTGGTTGAGGCAAAGGGCGATACATACGTAGATGCTCACCACACCGTTGAGGACATCGGACTGGCGTTAGGTCAGGCTTTGGTGAAAGCCCTTGGCGATAAGGCTGGCATCGAGCGTTACGGCGATGCCTGGGTTCCTATGGACGAAGCACTAACACAAGTTGTAATCGACTTGAGCGGCCGTCCGTACCTTGTATTCCAAGGTGAATGGAGCACTCCAGTTCTTGGGGGCAACTTTGAAACAGAGCTAGTGGAGGATTTCTTTCAAGCTCTTGCTATGAGCGCTGCTATGAATTTACATGTTCGCAATCTATATGGTCGCAACACGCACCACATTATTGAAAGCATGTTTAAGGCTACAGGTCGCGCATTGCGCAAGGCCGTTACGATTAACCCAGATATTCAAGGGGTAAACTCCACAAAGGGTGTTATTTAATACAGTCATTTAATAAAGGAGAACCTATGATTTTTCCAGCTATAGATTTACAAGATGGTCGCAGCGTTCGCCTCTATAAAGGTGACTTCGCGCAGGAAACTGTTATCAATCCAGATCCAGTGGACCAAGCAAAACAATATGAAGATGCCAAGGTAGGCGCACTCCACCTCGTCGATTTAGATGGTGCTAAGGCGGGTAAGCCTGTTAACGTAGACATTGTAAAAGCAGTGCGTCAGGCTTTCACAGGCATCCTTGAAATCGGTGGTGGCATCCGCGATAAAGTGGCTGTTGACCTCTATTTAGGTTTAGGCGTAGACAGAGTTATCTTAGGTTCTGTAGCCCTTAAAAATCCTGAGCTTACGAAACAGGTTATCGCTGAATATGGTGCAGAGCGCATCGTTATCGGTGTAGACGGTAAAAATGGAAAGGTCGCTGCTGAAGGTTGGCTCGATCAATCCGATGTGCCTATGACCGATTTAATCGGTGCCATGATTGAAGGCGGAGCAAAGTACTTTATCGTTACCGATGTGGACCGGGACGGTACCATGCAGGGGGCTAACGAAGACTTGCTCGGTGATTTGCAAAAAACATTCCCTACAGCTCGCATCGTCGCTTCTGGTGGTGTTCGTAATTTAGAAGATATTAAATCCCTTGAAGCAAAAGGCGTCATGGATAGTATCGTCGGTAAAGCGCTATATGAAGGAACGATTACATTAGAGGAAATCGCTGAGTATAACCAACGATAATTATAGATACGACAGTATTGTGTTTGCTTTATACTATATTGTATAGCATGATGGACGGAAATATATTGAGTAATACTCAATGGAGAGGAGATTTATGTTAGCGAAACGGATTATTCCGTGCCTAGATGTGGATGATGGGCGCGTAAAAAAAGGGGTTAACTTTGTTAATCTCGTAGATGTTGGCAGTCCCGTAGATATTGCGGCATCCTATGAGCAACAACAAGCGGATGAGCTTGTCTTTCTAGATATTACGGCCACTGTTGATGCACGAACTACCATGCGCGATGTGGTGCAAGAGATTTCATCCCAAGTATTTATGCCTCTTACCGTTGGTGGCGGTATTAAGAGTATCGATGATATGACGGCTTTATTGAAAGCTGGTGCCGACAAGGTGTCCTTGAATTCTGCAGCCCTTGCTAAACCTGAACTCATCACAGAAGGAGCTCAAAAGTTTGGCAATCAATGCATGGTAGTAGCCATCGATGTAAAAACAGACGAAGAAACTGGTGAATGGTATGCCTATACTCACGGCGGTCGTAACCGTACTGAGTGGAAGGCTCTTGATTGGGCTAAGGAGGCTGTATCTCGGGGGGCCGGAGAATTGCTCGTAACGAGTATGGACAAGGACGGTACAAAATCTGGTTTTGATATTGAACTATATAAGGCAATTGAAGCCGTTGTAGATGTGCCTATTATTGCCTCTGGCGGTGCAGGGAAGGTTCAGGACTTTGTAGATCTTTTTGAACAAACAGGTGTTACAGGAGCCTTAGCAGCATCGATCTTCCACTTTGGAGAAATTAAAATTCCAGATCTCAAAAAGGAACTACGAGCTTATGGTATTACCGTACGATAGAAAGTAGCTTTCATACATACGTTTGTAAATAATTACAGTATTTAAAGGTACTAGAAGGCAGTATGTAAAAGGCTATGGTAACGATACTAATAAAACACTGAGTTTTAAAACGATTATTTTCATAAAGGATTAATATATGAAACCTGATTTTGAAAAGGGAAATGGCTTATTGCCAACGGTTGTGCAAGATGCAGATACAAAAGATGTCCTCATGGTGGCGTGGATGAACGAAGAAAGCTTTCACAAAACACTAGAGACAAAGGAAACGTGGTTTTGGTCTCGTTCTCGTCAGGAGCTGTGGCACAAGGGCGGTACGAGCGGCAATGTGCAACATGTGGTGAGTATGGCCCTCGATTGCGATGGCGATACGTTGCTCATTCAAGTGAAACCGGAAGGCCCTGCATGTCACACGGGGCGTACAAGCTGTTTCTTTAATGATGTAGAAGCATAGCGGCCCATAAGAGAACAATAATGGCAGTCAATGGAATCGGCACAATAGGATAGACAAAAGAGAATATAAATATAAGAGATGTAACGGAGTTAGATATGGCACAGCAAACATTGAACGAATTATACGAAATTATTAAGAACCGCAAGGCACAGCCAAAGGAAGGTTCTTATACAAATTACTTATTTGATAAAGGGCTCGATAAAATCTTGAAAAAGGTAGGCGAAGAGGCTACTGAAGTTGTCATTGCTGCAAAGAACGAAGACCCTCAAGAATTGATTTACGAAACCGCAGATGTGTTGTATCACTTGCTAGTATTACTAGCAGAGAAAAATATTCCTTACGAAGCCATCGAGGCAGAGCTTGCTAGTCGTGAAGGCGTAGTAAGTAAGACTACAGATCGCCCAGAAATTACAAATTTATAATGAACACCGTATTGTGAGCTTACATAAGTTCATATGAGTTAAGAAAATAGTTAGAAAGGATAGCTTATGAAAGAGATAATTCGCACATTGAAACCCTATATACCTGAGGAACCTGCTGCAGCGGTAAAGGAACGCCTCGGTGTGGACCGCTTAGTGCGTTTGTCTGCCAACGAAAACCCATATGGGACTTCTCCGTTGGTGCGTGAGGCTATCCTTAGCTATGTAACGCATAATGATGCTAATTATTATCCTGATGGTAATGCTACCGATTTGCGCCTAAAATTAGCAGAGTATTGGAAGGTACAACCAGAACAACTTGTTATTGGTGTAGGCCTCGATGAGGTCATCGCTATGGTCAATAAAACATTGATAAGCGCCGGCGACTCCATCGTGGTAAGCGTACCAGCCTTCTCCGAGTATGCATTAAATGGCCTTGTGGAAGGTGCTGAAATTCGCGAGGTTGAGGCCGATTTTGAAACAGGTCATTATGATTTCTCTGCCCTTGTGAAAGCAGTGGATGAAACAACACGCCTCGTGTGGATTTGTAATCCTAACAATCCAACAGGAACCTATGAGTCTGTTGAAGATATTCGTAAATTCGTAGCTGCTGTACCTAAGGAAACATTGGTCATCATCGATGAGGCATATATTGATTTTGTTACCGCTGTAGCAGTTCCTACAGCACGAGCGCTTTTAGATGAGTTCCCTAATGTAGCTATCATGCGTACCTTCTCCAAGGCATATGGCCTTGCTAATTATCGCGTAGGCTATATGATGACACCTGTAGAGTTGGCTAATTACATGCAAACTATCCGCTTGCCTTATAATCTCAATACCTTGTCCCAAGTGGCTGCAGAAGCTGCTTTTGAGGATCAAGCATTCTTAAGAAGAACAGTTTCTCAAAATGCAGAGGAACGGGCAAAATGGGAGAGCCTATTTGATGAATTAAATATTCACTACTATAAGAGTGAAGCGAACTTTATTTTCTTTACTGTACCTGATGCGGAAGGCTTAGCGGATGCTTGGCTAAAAGAAGGATATCAAGTGCGCCGGGGACAACGGGATGGTTGGTTGAGACTTACCATTCCTATGGCTCAAGATGGAGCTGTTATGCGCGGCATATTAAAAGAATTCATGAATTAATCTATATAGAATACATCAGATATACTAATTAAGGCTGTTGAAAGGAGCATATTATGATTGCCATTATAGATTATGATGCGGGTAATACATTTAATGTCCAGAAAGCGTTGGCCTATATCGGACTTGATGCAGTGCTAACAGCGGATCCAGATGTTATATTAAATGCTGATGGTGTTCTCTTACCAGGTGTAGGTGCCTATGCATCGGCTGTAGCCGTTCTCAAGAAACGAGGCCTCGTCGATGTCATTCATGAAGTGGTAAAACGAGAAATACCGCTATTAGGTATTTGCCTGGGTATGCAACTATTATTTGAAGAGTCTGAAGAATATGGACCCACTCCAGGTTTAGGTCTCATTCCGGGAACGGTAAAAGAAATTCCTCGTGACCTTGGTCTTAGCGTGCCTCACATGGGGTGGAACAAAAATACAGTACACCAGCCAGATAGTGCTTTCAGCAATGTAGACGATCAATATACCTATTTTGTTCATTCCTATTATGTAGATACTGACCCTGAGTTTATTACATCTACTGCCAACTATGGTATCGATGTACCAGGTGTTGTAGAGCGTGGTAGAGTATATGGAATGCAATTCCATCCTGAAAAAAGTGGTGTGGTAGGTCTAAATCTATTGCGTGCATTTGGCAATATTACGGAAGCCTATGGAGCGGCGAAAAAATAGGAAGGTCAATCTCGTATTATCCCTTACCTCAGTGTGGTAAATGGTCGTGTTCAGAATGGCGTTCAATTCCGTGATATGGTAGATGCCGGCGATCCTGTGAAATGTGCAAAAGAAGCGGTAGGCCATGGTGCAGGTGAGTTATTGGTAACGAGTATCGATAGGCATGGCACGGGGCTTGGATTTGATATTGAATTATATCGAGCTTTAGCAGAGGTTGTAGATGTACCTGTAACAGCCTTTGGTAGTGCTGGAAATATACAGTATTTTGTGGATTTATTTACAAAGACGAATGTAACTGAAGCTCTTGTAGGAGCGTTGTTACATAACAAAGTTTTAACTATAAAAGATATTAAAAAGACCCTTCATAAATCAGGAGTCGTAGTAAGATAATAGATAATTACTATCAAAATAAAACGATAAAAGCATTCTCTAAGTAACGGAGAATGCTTTTTGGTTATGTCTTTAACTCATAATGTACATCTAAAATGAGAAATTGATAATTGACACTTCTATGTTTAGATATACAATATTATTGTAAGTACTAAAAGTTTTGAGAGCCAATGTGGCATGGATGTGCAAAAGATTTATCAGATATTTTTATATAACACCATGTCACACAAGACAATTGGAGGTGTTTATATGGTTATGAATGGTATTTACTTAGTTATAGCCTCCGCGTGTATTCTAATTTTAGCGTACCGCTTTTATGGGGCTTTCATAGCGGCCAAGGTGCTGACACTCGATCAGTATCGACCAACGCCAGCTATGGTTCACAATGATGGTCACGATTACGTGCCAACAAACAAATGGGTAACATTTGGTCATCACTTTGCAGCGATTGCTGGTGCAGGCCCTCTTGTAGGTCCTGTTATCGCAGCCCAGTTCGGGTATTTGCCTGGTGCATTATGGATCCTTATCGGTTCTGTATTAGCCGGCGCTGTACATGACATGGTTATCTTATTCGCATCCGTTCGCTATGATGGTAAATCTATTGCGGATATTGCACGGGAAGAAATTAGTAAATTCGCTGGTTTCGGTGCTATGCTAGCTACATTGTTCCTATTGATCATCACCCTTGCTGGTATGGCCGTAGTAGTAGCTAACGCATTGCATAACTCCCCATGGGGTTTCTTCTCCGTATTTGCTACGATTCCAATCGCTATTTTCATTGGTATTTATTTGAAATGGTTGCGTCCTGGTAAAATTCAAGAAGCAACTATTATCGGTGTAGCGTTGATCTTCGCAGCTATTATCTACGGTCCAAACGTAGCAGCTAGTGAATACGCTTCTTGGTTTACATATGACTTGCAAACCATCGAAATCATGCTTGCCGTGTATGGTTTCTTTGCAGCAGCATTGCCAGTTTGGTTATTGCTTGCTCCTCGTGATTACTTGTCCACATACCTTAAAATCGGTACAATCGGCGCATTGGCTCTTGGTATTATCATCGTAATGCCTGAAATTCAAATGCCAGCTGTAACTCCTTACATCTGGGGTGGCGGTCCTGTATTGAAAGGTTCTGTATTCCCTTATATCTTCATTACTATCGCATGTGGTGCGTTATCTGGTTTCCATACTGTTATTGCAACAGGTACAACACCTAAAATGCTTACTAATGAAAAAGAAATTTTGCCTATCGGTTATGGTGCAATGTTAACAGAAGGCTTCATCGCTATGATGGCGTTGATTGCCGCAACTGCATTGCATCCAGATGATTACTTTGCAATCAACTCCACTGTTGAATCCTTCAAAGCATTAGGCCTTCAAGTTCATGAATTGCCAGCATTGTCTGCAATGGTTGGTGAAGACTTGATGCACCGTCCTG
>OGEJ01000375.1_pt1 | contig 17504 bp, 12 predicted proteins | sample 1570701 | NCBI WGS metagenome assembly OGEJ01 (sample SAMEA2582140, study PRJEB24529) | metagenome | biome: Human gut stool | place: China | collected 2011
AGCTTTCACCACATCGTCGTATATAATGGAGGTTATTATGGATGTAGGTATTTTACTTTTGATTCCCATTCTACTGATTGGGATTATGGTGTTCTTGTATGTTGTGCCATTAGGCCTTTGGGTATCTGCTCTTGCAGCGGGCGTTAATGTTGGTATCTTTACACTTGTAGGTATGCGCTTGCGTCGTGTAAATCCATCTCAAATCGTAATGCCTTTGATTAAAGCAAATAAAGCAGGTCTTGATGTAAATGTAAATCAGCTAGAAGCGCATTACCTTGCAGGTGGTGACGTTGACCGCGTCGTAGATGCGTTGATCGCCGCTGAGCGCGCATCTATTCCATTGACATTTGAACGTTCCGCAGCTATCGACCTTGCAGGTCGCGATGTATTGGAAGCGGTTCAAATGTCCGTTAATCCTAAAGTGATTGAAACACCAATCATCTCTGCAGTGGCAAAAAATGGTATCGAGCTCAAGGTTCGTGCTCGTGTAACTGTACGTGCTAATATTGACCGCCTCGTTGGTGGTGCTGGTGAAGCGACAATCATCGCCCGTGTTGGTGAAGGTATTGTAACAACTGTAGGTTCCTCTGAAGAGCACACAGATGTATTGGAAAATCCAGATCACATCTCTCGTACTGTATTGGGTAAAGGTCTTGATGCGGGTACTGCATTCGAAATCTTGTCCATCGATATTGCTGACGTAGACGTAGGACGTAACATCGGTGCTCAATTGCAAACAGATCAAGCGGAAGCGGACAAGAAAATTGCTCAAGCTCGTGCGGAAGAACGCCGCGCCATGGCTGTTGCTACAGAACAAGAAATGCGTGCGAAAACACAAGACATGCAAGCTAAGGTTGTGGAAGCACAAGCTGAAGTTCCTAAAGCATTGGCAGAAGCTTTCAGAAACGGTAATCTTGGCGTTATGGATTACTACAATATGAACAATATTATTGCAGACACTAAAATGCGTGAAAATTTAGCAGATAGTGAATAGGAGTAGCTATGGACTCTATTTTGTCTTCCGTGCTATCAATCTTTTCGAATAATCCTATATTTGTTTTAGCTATCATCGCTTACATTGCTTTTTCGATTATAAAAAGCAAGAATACTGAAGAGGCTGAAGAGTATGAGGACCATGAAAGTTCAGGTCAGACTTGGGAGGATATGGAGCGTGAATATGGTATCTCCATAGAGAAAAAGCCTGTAGAACCTTCAACTGAGGATTTATTGTATGATGATGATTTTTATCGAGATATTTTTAAAAATAGACCGATTGAGAATCAGCATCCTGAGGCCCCTTTACGAAAAAAGGGCGGAAGACTGTTTCAATATGATGATACGGAGACATCTGAAAAACATGTTGAAGTGCATCCAAGTAATGATAAAACTCAAACAGTTTTAGCTTCCGAGAATCATTACGATGAAGCGTCTACAACGCAACAAGGTACTCATGGTTCATCCAAGAAAACCTCAATTAAATCAACTAGCTTTAGTACTAATACGACTCGTTCGACTCGAGAATCTGTTACAGGTCCTTCTTTAAATGAGCGTTTAGCTGAGTTTAAACGAGATAAAGCATCTAAAGAGGGTCGGGTTCTTCTTGAGAATATAGGCGTTACGACTGCCCCAGCTGTAACCTCAACAGGTAAACGAAAAGCTAATCATGCCTTGAAAGAGGGGATGAAGTGGTCTATCATTTTAGGCAAGCCAAAAGCTCTAGAGCGGAGATATCGCTAATTAGAATGCTAACAATAAGCTCTACTAGAAGGTTGTTAGGCCATAGAATATGAATGGTTTATGCCGGATATTGTGATAGCAACTAAAATTATATCTATCGTATGTGGTGCATATAATTACATATGGAAAGAGGTTCCTATTGGTCACCTATGTGACTATTAGGAACCTTTTTTGTATTGTTTTTTCTTGATGGAGCTTTCACAATAATAGAGAAGGGAGTTCGTCTATAAGGAAAGGTGATATTATGTATCGTAATGTGCGCGTTATACCTAGACAGCTATTGGAACAACTATATGTAGAAAAACAGTGGAGTGTTAGAGAGGTAGCAGAGTATTTTCAGTGTAGTGTAGACACTATTATGCGCCGTATGAAAGCGTACGATATTGAGCGGCGGCCTCTTAAAAAGGAAATTAATATGGTTCACGTACAGGCCTTGTATGAGACAGGGAAGTGGTCCCTACATTCCTTGGCAAAGCGTTATGATGTGTCTATTACGACAATGGCAAGCCGTATGAAGGAATATGGACTGGCTTGTCAGCGATCCACGAAGAATGTATCTATCGATCCAGTACGTATTTGTAGGGCTTATAAAAGTGGAAATACTTCGGATTCTATTGCTCGCATGTACGGCATATCCCGATGGAAAGTACATCATGTGTTGAGGCATATGGGAATATGTACAACACCGAAGGTACAAAATCATCGAAAGGTAGAGGAGATGGCTTACTTATATATTCATCATCATATGAGTACCGATGACATAGGTTTAGCCTATGGTATACGAGGGTCTACGGTGGCTATTTATTTACGGGAACAAGGCATAGAAATTCGTACCAATACTTTACAGTTAGATGAAAATAACATAAAAAATCTACGAGCAAAAGGGTATGGTGTTGCTAAAATAGCGCAGATAATGGGATGCTCTGCTTCTGCGGTGAGAAAGCGACTAGCTATGAAAAAATATATCTCTCCTTGATGTAGTGTAGTAGATACTATATACTTAAATTTATACAATGATGGGAGGAATATTATGTTCGAAATTATCTCTGCTTTAATACCGTTTTTCTTACTTGGCATAGTTGCCGCTGGTTTATCCCGTGTATCTGGGGTGGCCTTGTCAATGATTATAGTACCAACTCTATTGATTTGGGGTGCTAATGCCATTGATGTTATCGCTTTCATGTTGCTCTTTGTAGTGTACAACAACTTTACAATGGAAACACAAGACGTTCGTTTAGATTATAAAGATCTTGTATTATTCCCTAAATGGCGCTTGTGCATTCCCTTTATTTTGACTATTATTACAGCCTACTTTGCACCAGCTGCAGGCATTGCAGTCTTTATGGCTTGCTTTGTATTAGAACTATTGGCTACCGTGTATAAACGGATTCCTGAAAATAAACGTCCTCGTTTACACCGCGTTATCGTTACATCAGTTTTAAGTGCTGTTGTAACGGCTGTAGGTGCTTATGCAGGTCCAAAAATTCCTAGCGAATACTACTTCATCTGTGCTGGTTTAGCAATCTTAGTTATTACAGGCTTTGCATGGTATGTAGGTAACCATCGAGATGCTTTTAGAGGTGCGTGGGAAACAATTTGGGCTGACTTTAATCTATTCTTGGGGATGTTTGGTGTAGAAGCATCTTACTACCCAGCGGCGCTAACTCGTTCTATTCCAAATCCAATGGATCGTATGCTACCAATGATTACCGTAGTAGGTGGTTATGCAGGTCTCATGGTGGTGTTTGGGTTGTATAATATTTTCTCCATACCATCCTTGATTACTGCTATTGGTGCGGCTATCGGTATTCGTCTATTTGGTTTGTACGAGTTTCCACGTCATGGCAGCTTCTCCTACTTGGCTATTGGCTTTGCTATAGCTGCTGTTGTGTGCTTGTACCTCGTATCTCCAACACCAGTAGGTTTTGATTATATCAATACATTGGTATCGCAACCTATCGTTCAATAATGGTTGCTCCTATAATCGTTGATATATCTTTTTGTTAATATTGCTAATGTCTCACATGGTAGCTAATTGAATTTGAATATGTGACATAGTTCATATATTGTGTTGAAAGTTGAGTCCATACTAGATTGTGAAAGGAGTTGATGCTCTGTGGCAGAAACAATTGAAACGAGACCATTTCCGCCATTCTTACCAAAGAATACGACGGTCATGATGATGGGGACATTCCCACCAACTTCTGAAAAGCGTTCTATGGAATTTCATTATCCTAATTTTCAAAATGATATGTGGCGTGTGTATGGCTTAGTATTCTTTGACGATAAGGAACACTTTAGAAAAGGTGAGGAAAAAGCCTTTGATGCGGATAAGATCAAAGCGTTCTTATCTGAAGCGGGGATTGCTTCTTGTCCTACTGTTTTGAAAGCTATACGAGAAAAGGGCAATGCATCGGATGCATTTCTTAAGGTCGTTGAACCTGTACCGCTTGCAGAGGTATTGGACCGAATTCCACACTGTAAACATATTGGTACCACAGGTGGTAAGGCCACAGAAATTTTGTTAAGCCTTTTGCCAGAAAAGGTTAAACTACCTAAAACAGGGGAGACAATTCCCTTTGTGTTTAACGGTCGTGAATTGACGTTAACACGATTGCCATCTACATCTCGTGCATATCCATTAAGCCTTGCCAAAAAGGCTGAAGCCTATAAAAATTTCTTTAAGGCTTGTGGATTACAAACGAAATAATCTTGATAAGTAAACTAATTTAATATGTATAAATAACACCTTTGTTGTTATATTGTATTTTTAATGATGCCATATAAACAGTCAAAGGTGTTTTTATTATCAAAAATTAATGTGAATTAGAAAAATGGATATAACTATATTATGATTGGCTATATATATCTTGTTATAAATAAAATTAATGATGTATATAACATTTTAATTCTTGATTTTTATAGTGAGAGGTTTATAATTAATCGTTGTTGCAAATGGTTGACAATAGTTTAAGAAAATGGAGTTGATATTATGGATAAGGCTAAAGAGGCCTTATGGACAAGATCCTTTGTCCTTGATACTTTGATTAATTTCTTAGTATTTTTGATTTATTATTTATTAATCGTTATTATTGCGGTAGTAGCAAAGGATAATCTTCATGCCACAGCAAGTCAAGCTGGCTTGGCCGTTGGTATTTATATTATTGGTACTGTTGTTGCTCGTTTGTTAGCAGGACGGTTTATTAGTATTTTAGGCTGTCGTAAGATGTTGTACTTAGGTTTGTTGATTTACTTGGTTTCAACAGCTATGTACTTCTACACACCTAATTTATTGATGCTCGACAGTGTTCGTTTCTTAAATGGTTTTGCTTATGGTATTACATCTACAGCTACAAGTACAATCGTAGCCGCTATTATTCCAATGTCACGTCGTGGTGAAGGGATTAACTACTATGGTTTGTCTACATCTCTTGCCGCTGCAGTAGGTCCGTTTTTAGGTATTTTGATGCTTCATAGCCTAGGCTATGACTTTATCATCGCTTTCTGTGTTGCTCTTATCATCCTTTGTGGTATCGGTTCCGTTATCATGAAATTTAATGAACCTAAGCTTGATATTGAATCTGAAGAACATAAGGGCATTAGAATTTCCGACTATATTGAACCACGTATGAATTCTATTAGTCTTGTTTCTATACTAGTAGGTTTTGCATACTCTGGTGTTATCGGTTTTATGGCCGCCTATACAAAAGATTTAAATCTTATCTTAGCAGGTACATTCTTCTTCGTTGTGTATGCTGTAGTTATTACGATAACAAGACCATTACTTGGTATTGTATTTGATATGAAAGGGGAAAACTTTGTTCTTTATCCTTGCTTCATATCTTTAGCACTTGGTATTTTCTTATTATCCATCGCTCACTCTACATGGCTTATTCTCTTATCTGCTGTGTTTGTTGGTCTTGGTTATGGTACATTTATGTCAAACGGTCAAGCCGTAACTGTTAAAATTGTACCGGTTCACCGCATTGGTGTTGCCACATCTACATACTTCATTGCCTTAGATATGGGCCTTGGTTTTGGTCCATACATTTTAGGTGCTATTAAAGAGGTAGTCGGTTATACAAGTATGTTCCATGTTACTGTTGTAGTAGCACTTCTTGCATTCGTTGCTTATTATTTCCTCTATGGCCGTTATGTAGGTACTGAAAAAGATCTTTCTTTGAAAGCTCGTGCTGAAGAAGAACAAATCAGAAATCGTAAACGTAATGGAAAATTAGCATAACATTAGCTATATTACTTACAATTACATAACATATAAAAAGGACTATACGAGATATCTCGTATAGTCCTTTTTATTGTTAAGGTATCTTAGTATTCCATTGTATTCTATACTACTAGTTTAGTATTTAAATATTGTTCAAATACCATCTAGTAGTATAGGTGCATGAGAAGTTACATCGTAACCTATTATTTCTCAATATTAACGATGTTTACGATAATTTCTACGGCTTTTTTCATGTCATCAATACATGCAAATTCATGACGACCATGTAGATTTTCTACGCCTGTAAAGATATTAGGTGTAGGGATACCCATGAAGGAAATTTTAGAACCGTCTGTACCACCGCGGATAGGGTCACAAATAGGAGTGATACCTGCTTTTTCCATAGCAGCTTTTGCTACGTTAACGCATTCCATATTGTCTTTAATGATATCGTACATATTGTAATATTGATCTTTTACGGATACTTCACATACTTCGCGGCCATAGATTTCGTTTAATGTTTGACCAGCTTGTAAGAAGAATGCTTTTTTCGCTTCGAATAATTCTTTGTCATGGTCGCGTATGATATAGTTCATTTTACCGGTATCTACTTGAGTTTCCATGCTCATGAGCATAAAGAAACCTTGGCGACCGCATGTGTGTTCTGGAACAGCAGCACCTGGCAATAGAGCATCGAATTGCATTGCTAATTTAGCACAGTTAATCATAATGCCTTTAGCAGTGCCTGTATGAACAGATACACCTTTTAATGTAACTGTACCGCCAGCGGCATTAAATGTTTCGTATTCAAGTTGACCAAGGCTTTCACCATCAATCGTATAAGCAAAATCCACAGGAAATTCTTTGACATCAAAGTGATCTGCACCAGTACCGATTTCTTCGTCTGGACCGAAGGCGCACATGATTTTGCCGTGTTTGATTTCTGGATGAGCTACGAGGTAGGCGAGGGCTTCCATGATTTCGCAGATGCCAGCTTTGTCGTCACCGCCTAGTAGTGTAAGACCATCGGTTACTACCAAGGATTTACCAATATAGTTCTTTAAATTAGGGAAATCTGCACGACGTGTGTAGATTTGATGTTCCTCGTTAAGGCAGATATCGTCGCCATCATAGTTTTCTACGATGCGAGGCTTAATATTTTCTGCGTTGTAGTCTGCTGTATCCATGTGCGCGATGAAGCCTATAGCAGGTGCTTTTTCATCTGTATTAGCATTTAATGTGCCGATGACAAAACCATTTTCACGGTTGTAAATAACTTCATCTAAACCGATTGCTTTTAAATCAGGAACGAGCACATTAGTAGCAAAGTCTACTTGAGTTTGAGTACTAGGAATTGTTGTACTTTCCTCGTTAGACCGTGTATTTATGCTTGTATAGCGTACAAAACGTTCGACCATTGATTCCATAATGAGCCTCCTCGTAAGTAAACATACATGTTATACATATTGGTATAAATACTGTATATAATAAAGGTTCTTAATATACTTTCATTGTAGAACAGAGGGGATGAAAATGCAAAATAAATATTTATGGAACGTGTGATATTTTATTCGCATAATGCATAGAAAAGCATTGAACCATATATAGTGCCGTGTTAGTATAAAGGTGAATAGTTATACGTTTGTACATTTTCTGTGAGGAGGTTTTACCATGTCGGACGAAACTCGTTCTATTCCGCCCGTAGAACCCGTATTGGATCCTAAGAAGGATTACGTAGAGATTAACTCATATGTAGTATTCTGGGGCCTATTCTATGCGGCAATTTTCACACTGGCTGTAGGTTATTTATGTTTGAAAATTGGTCAAACAGTAGATGCCTTTGCTCCAGTATCTGTACTTGCTATGGGTACAGCAGTTATTTTGAAACGGCAAAATGCTTTTGCCGAAACGGTTCACATTCAGGCTATCGCTAGTTCTAGTACGAACACATTAGCTGGTGCGATGTTCTTCTTACCAGCTCTATACATTTGGAATGTTACAGATGTAACCTTTGTACAAATGGCGATTCCTATCATCCTTGGTGGCGTACTTGGTGTTCTATTATGCGTTATGTTCCGTCGCTACTTTGTTGAGGAAATGCACTATGTGTATCCGTTCCCAAGTGGTCGTGCTGCTGCTGAAGTACTGATGAGTAATGAAGGTAGCAAAGCGAAACTCATGCTTGGTTCTGGTCTTATCGCTCTTGTATATGACTTTATTCTTAACAGCCTTGGTTGGTGGGAAGAGGTTATCCGTACTACTGCATTTAAATGGGGTTCTGCGCTAGCAGATTCGACTAAGTTAAATGCTGCTGTAGATACAGATGCTGCATTGCTTGGCCTTGGTTACTTCACAGGCTTACGGTATGCGGCTATTATCGCAGCTGGTTCCTTCTTCTCTTGGTTCGTATGTATTCCAATCGTATACTATTTAGCTCCGGAACATATCATGCAAATCAATGGACATGCAGTTCCACTTGCAGAAGCTCCTATTCGTAAAGTATTCTTAGACTATGTTCGCCATATTGGTATCGGTATGCTTGCTATGGCAGGTATCATCGGATTGCTCAATATGTCTAAGGTAGTGGCTAGTGTTGTTAAAAATGCAGTACTTGATATTTTCAGTTCCAAAACTGTTGATGTTAACTTGCTTCGTACACAACGCGACGTTCCTACATCTTGGATTGGCGCTGGCATCTTATTATGTACAGTTCTATTTGCAGCATATTTCCACTTTATGTATGCTGAAAGCTTCTCCCAAACAATCGTAGCATTCTTAATCGTTCTAATTATGTCCTTCTTATTATCTGTAGTAGGTATCAGCTCCATTGCCTATACAGGTACAGAACCAGTATCTGGTATGACAATCTTCATGATTATCATCTCCGCTGTATGCTTAACAGCTGCAGGTATGACTGGTAAAGTGGGTATGATTGCAGTCCTCATGATGGCTTCCTTCATCGGTACAACCATCGGTATGGCTGGTAACTTCATGTCTGAACTCAAAGTAGCGCACATGACAGGTGCTACACCTAAGAAAATGGAACAATGGCAAATCGTTGGTACCATTCTTTGTGCCGTACTTTCTGTAGGCGTTATGATCCTCTTGAACGATGCATATGGCTTCGTAGGAGACCATGCATTAAATGCTCCACAAGCGAATGCTATGGCTGCTATCATTGAACCAATGATGACTGGTGGTAGTGCTCAATGGCCTCTATACATGGCTGGTGCATTATTCGCTATTATCTTGTGGATGGTAAAAGTTCCACCATTGGCATTTGCACTTGGTACGTACTTGCCAATGGAAATCAACACACCATTACTTATCGGTGGTTTGATTGCATACTTCGTACAAAATAGTACAAAAGATAAAGAATTGGCAGATCTTCGCTTCTCCAAAGGTAGCACAATTGCATCTGGTCTTGTAGCTGGTGGTGCCATTGGTTCTTTATTCAGTGCCGTACTTCGTATTGCAGGTGTGGATGTATTCGCTCAAGACTGGGTTGAAACACCTGAAGCCACATACCTCAGTATTGTAATGTACTTATTACTCTGTGTATTCTTGTACAAAGTGGCTATGTACGTAAAAGCTAAAAAAGCTAAATAAAGAATAAGATATATCCTTAAGAATGTGAGTATTTTGTTTGATTAAAAATTGTTAGGAATTCTCCACTCTAGGGATGACCGCCTTTACCGAGATTTTGTTTAATTGGTAAAGGCGGTCTTTTTTGATATAACTAAAAACTATATTTATGTAAAGCCTATTTATATGGTTGGAATTATTGACCTAGAATATATATGGTGATATGATAGCAATATTGTAATACTTTTATAGGTATTATACTGAGTTCATATTTTATGTATATAGAGATATACTCGAAGGAATAGGATATAAGATTTGTTCTGTATTGAATAGAGTCTTACAATTGGGTGAAGCATGAAGTTTAAGAAAATAGCGGCTCTTTTGGGAGCTTTTACCATTGCTAGTAGTTTGTTTATTGCTGGTTGTGGTAATACAAGTAATAGTCAAAAAACATGGCGCGTTGGTACAGATGCAACATATGCACCATTTGGTTTCAAAGATAAAGACAGCGGAAAATTAGCAGGTTTTGATATCGATATTATTAATGCTATTGCTCAAGAAGAGGGCATTGAAGCGGATATTCAAAACTTGAACTTTGATGCACTGTTACCTGCATTACAAAGTAATACTATCGATATTGCTATCTCTGATATGACTATCTCTGAAGATCGAGCAAAATCTGTTGATTTTAGTAAGCCTTACTATATAGCTGGTAATGGTCTTGTAGTTAATATTGATAATACTACAATTAATAGCTTTAAAGATTTAGAAGGGAAGCGCATAGGTGTATCTATCGGATCTACAGGTGCAGAAATTGCTAGTAAGATCCCTAATGCCGATGTGCGTCAATTCAACCTCATCGTCGATGCGTTCTTAGAATTGCAAAATAGAGGTGTAGATGTAGTTATTAACGATACACCAGTAAACGAATATTATGTTAACGGCAAGGGCAAAGGTATCGCAAAGGTTACTGGAGAGGACTATGATGCGGCGCCGCTTGGTATTGCTGTAAAGAAAGGCAATACAGAGCTTCTTAATAAAGTTAACGATGGTTTGGCTAAGATTAAAGCCAATGGCAAATATGCGGAGATTTATAAAAAATGGTTTGGTAAAGAACCACCAGCAGGGGATTTGAAATAGTTTGTGAACGTATCGCATAAACACAAGATATAGATGTGTTTATGCGGTATGCCTTATTGATGAGGCATGTATAAAATGGGTGATAGAATGGCTAAACGTAATGCATTTTTAAAGATTATAAAAGAAAAAGGTTCCTTAGTGCTAGATGGTGCTTTTGGGACTGAATTGGAACGTCATGGGTGTGATATTCATGATAAGTTATGGTCCTCAAAAATGCTGATAGAAAATCCAGATATCATCAAAAAAGTTCACATTTCCTACTTAGCGGCAGGGGCAGATATTATTGAAAGCTCTGGTTACCAAGCTACGGTAGCGGGCTTTAAATCACAAGGTTTTGGTACTGAAGAGGCCATCGATCTTGTGAAGTTATCTGTTCGTTTAGCCGTACAAGCGCGTAATGAGTTTCTTGAAGCAAAAGCGAATGGGGCTCTCACCTTACGGGGGATTACTCTTGGTGAAGAAACATCAGAAGGGGTTAAATACTTTTCTGAAGGTGCGTTGCCTAAACCATTGGTAGCGGCTTCTGTAGGCCCATATGGAGCTTTTTTGGCAGATGGTTCTGAGTACCGTGGCTATCCTGATGTGCAAACTGAGTATCTTGAGGTGTTCCATATACCTCGCTTAGCTTTATTCTGTGAAGAAAATCCTGATATACTATCTTTTGAAACAATACCGTCTTATGATGAAGCCATTGCTATTGCTCGAGCTATGTCTGATCCATATACATCAAGAGGGATTCCTGGTTGGATTGCTTTCTCTTGTAAGGATGAACATCATGTTTCTAGTGGTGAAACCATCATTAAATGTGCGGAAATGATCGATAAGGTTAGACCTATAACTGGTATTGGTATCAATTGCACTAAGCCAGAATATGTAGAGTCCTTGGTTAAGGATATTCGTACAGTCACTGATAAACCGATTGCTGTATACCCTAATCTTGGTGAAAGCTATGATAGTGAAACTAAGACCTGGTATGGTGACCCTGCATCATTTGTAGATTATGTTGATGTATGGCGGAATGCTGGAGCCGAGATAATAGGTGGTTGCTGTAGAACAACACCTGAAATCATTGGTGACATAGCTAAAAAAATTCATAAATAGTGATATAAACTAATGATATAAATATAAAAGGCTATCGACATTGATTCGATAGTCTTTTTCTATTAGCTTATATTTTATTGGTTTTAGTAAAAGATTTTAGTTTGCAGCTAATATAGGAGCATAATAAAAGAGATGATACATTCGTATCACCTCTTGGTTTTATATAATAAAAAAGCAGTGCATAAGCACTGCTTTTACTATGGCGGAGAGACAGGGATTTGAACCCTGGGTACGGGATAACCGCACACATGATTTCCAATCATGCTCCTTCAGCCGCTCGGACACCTCTCCATGTATTCTGTTGTGTAACAGGTACTTGTATAGTATATGAAAAAGTTAGATTTATGTCAAGCAAAAAATAGTGAAAATCTTAGACTTTCATAAGACTTTTAAAGTATAAGAAAAAGCCGCCTTTTCAGGCGGCTTTTAGTGTTAGTATTATAATACTTCTTTGATTTCAGCTGCATCGATGGATGCTTTGATATCGTCTGCCATTTTTTCGATTTTTGGAAGATCTTCTGGTTTTAAAGAGGATTTGATATCAAGTGGTTCGGATACGATATCAATGTCTTTGAAGTCGTTTTCAAAGTGAGCAACCATTGTTTTCATTGCAGCAGATGCCCAAGAGTGGTTACCAATGATGGATACCTTATGGTTTTGGAAGTTAAGTGCTTTCAATTCATGAATGAAGTTTTCCATAGTAAGGTATAGGTTCAAATTGTATGTAGGTGCAATTGTTACCAAGTTAGTGTATTTCCAAGCATCAGCGATGATGTAGGAAGCATTAGTTTTGGAAACATCGTAGATTTTGATATCTGTGACGCCGCGTTTGGACAATTGCTTAGCCAATTGTTGTGCAATAGCACGAGTGTTACCATACATAGAACCGAAGGCAATAACAACACCTTTTTTACAAGCTGTGTAGCTGGACCAGTGCAAGTATTTGCGCAAGATATAATCGATAGTTTCAGGTGTACGCCAGATAGGACCATGAAGTGGAGCAATACGCTTGATGTCAAGACCAGAAACTTTACGAATCGCATTTTGTACTTGAGGACCGTATTTACCAACTATATTTGTGTAGTAACGACGAGCTTCATCTTCGTAGGTAGCAACGTAATCAGTTTGGTCTGCAAAGATGTTACCGTTAACTGTACCGAATGTACCGAAAGCATCTGCAGAGAATAATGTACCAGTAGATTTTTCATATGTACAAGTTACTTCTGGCCAGTGAACCATAGGCATAGTGTAGGAAACAAGTGTATGTTTACCAAGGCAAATTTCATCGCCCTCTTTAACTGTGTAATATTGGTCAGGTTTTGGAGTATTGTAGAATTGTTCGAACATGCGGAATGTTGTAGCATTACCAACCATTTTACAGTTAGGGTAGCGTTCCAATGTTTCCAACAATGTTTGACAATGGTCTGGTTCCATATGGTTTACGACGATGTAATCAAGATCGCGACCATTTAATAGATGAGTCAAGTTATCAAAGTATTCTTCGCGAATTTCTGCATCAACAGAGTCTACAACACAAGTTTTTTCATCGTCGATGAAATAGCTGTTATAGCTAACACCATTTGGAATAGGGAATAAGTTTTCAAAACGTTCTGTGGTCCAGTCATTACTACCAATCCAGTAGATATTATGGGTCATTTTCTGAGCACAATGCATAATAAAATCCTTTCTTAACTCACATTTGTTATGTATAGGTTTACACGAATTTTTGTGTTTGTAAATATATCATCAACTTATAATACAGTTTTTTTCGAAAAAAATCAATATATCGACATATGTCAATGTGTTATGACTGTGATAACTTTCACATGTTAGGGTATATTTTGTAAAAGTTTGTAAATATAGCCCATTCCTAAGAATGGGCTATATAAATTATTTAAAGTATTTTACACCAGATGTAAAGATTGACATTTCTAATTGGCCAGGAATATTCTTACTAATACCAGCACCACAGCGTTCGGAGTGGGCCATTTTACCAAATACGCGACCATCAGGACTATAAATACCTTCGATAGCAGCTACAGATTGATTTGGATTGAAGCAGCTATCCATGGAGGCAATACCGTCAAAGTCTACGTATTGTGTAGCAATTTGACCAGTTTTGTTGAATTCCAATACTTGTTGAGGGGAAGCGATGAAGCGACCTTCGCCGTGAGAAATTGGCACAGTGTAAATTTCGCCCGCTTTAGCATCACTCATCCAAGGGGATTTGGTAGAAATAACTTTAGTGTTAACCATACGGGATAAGTGACGACCGATTGTGTTGTATGTCAATGTAGGATGATCGGCGGTTAAGGTTTCAATATGGCCACCTGGCAACAAGCCTAATTTGATAAGTGCTTGGAAGCCGTTACAAATACCAAGTACAAGGCCATCTTGTTTGTACAAGAGATTTTCTAGGCCTTCAGCAAGGTATGGATTACGGAAGAGGGTAGCCATGAATTTGCCAGAACCATCTGGTTCATCACCAGCACTGAAGCCGCCAGGGAACATAAGAATTTGGGATTCTGCCAATTTCGTTTTAATTACATCGATAGATTCTTTTAACTGTTCTGGTGTTTGATTGCGGATGATTACGATATCTGTTTCTGCCCCAGCACGTTCAAAGGCACGAGCGGAATCAAATTCGCAGTTTGTACCAGGGAATACAGGAATGAGCACTTTAGGTTTTGCACCTAAAGATGTACTGCGCGGTTTAGCATGTTGGTCATGAATGTACGCTACCGCTTCACCAACACCATTTGGCGCATGCATAGGGAAGATATCGTTTAATGGAGCTTCATAAGCTGCTTGAATTTCCTTAAGCGATACGGATTGATCCGCCCATTCAATAACTGGATTTGCTTGTGTTACACCGATTACTTTTAAACCTGGTAACTCTAAGAGATAGTTAACAGCTTTAATGTCTACCTCTACGATAAATGCACCAAGAGCAGGTTGGAAAATAGCTCGTTCAGCATATTTATCGAATTTAACACCAATATTATTGCCGAGGGCCATTTTTGTGACAGCTTCAGGGATGCCGCCTTGTTCAACTACATAAGCAGAGTAAACACGACCTTTTTCAATTTGTTCTTGTAAGACGTCACAGTTTTCTTTGAATCGATCCCAATCTGGAGTGTCATCGTACATGCGAGGTACATCGAAGAATACGAGGCGATGGTCTACGCCTTTAAGCTCTTGACTCACAATGTTATCTACATGAGCTGTACCAACTGCAAAGGATACAAGGGTAGGAGGAACTGTAAGATCCATAAATGTACCACTCATAGAATCTTTGCCACCAATAGCACCGATTTCAAGTTCTTTTTGCGCTTTATAAGCGCCCAGTAAAGCTGCTACAGGTTTACCCCAGGATTCCTTAGAGTTGAGGCGTTCAAAGTACTCTTGTAATGTTAAGTATGCATCTTCACGGCGACCGCCGAGAGCTACTAATTTAGCGACAGATAAAAGTACAGCATATTGTGCGCCATGGTATGGGCTCCAGTCGGATAACTCAGGTACAAAGCCATGTGTCATGATGCTAGCAGTTGTAGTTTCCCCATTTAATACAGGTAATTTTGCTACCATGCCTTGAGTCGGTGTTTTTTGGAATTTGCCACCAAATGGCATAAGCACTGTATTAGCACCTACCGTGCTGTCAAAGCGTTCTGCTAAGCCTTGTTGAGAGGCTGTATTTAAATCGGATACGGCTGCAAGCCATTTTTCTTTAAAGTTATCTGCACTAGAAGAACCACGTAAGAAGTAAGATCGATCCGCTGGAGCTGTTACTATAGCTTCTTGCTGTTGGCTTGCACCATTTGTATTTAAGAAGTCGCGGCTAATATCTACAATTGTTTCGCCATTCCAGTTCATGATTAGACGATTTGTATCAGTTACATCAGCTACAACTGTACATTCTAAGTTTTCTTCGTCGCAATATGCTTTAAATGCATCTACATCGGTAGCGGAGATAACGCAAGCCATACGTTCTTGGGATTCAGAAATCGCCAATTCTGTACCATCAAGGCCAGCGTATTTTTTAGGCACTAAATCAAGGTTAATGGTTACGCCATCTGTTAATTCACCGATGGCAACGGATACACCGCCAGCACCAAAGTCATTACAACGTTTGATAAGTGTAGTTACTTCACCACGACGGAAGAGGCGTTGAATTTTGCGTTCCGTAAGGGCGTTGCCTTTTTGAACCTCTGCACCACATGTAGAAAGGGATTCTACGGTATGCTCTTTAGAGGAGCCGGTAGCACCACCACAGCCATCGCGACCAGTTTTACCGCCAAGTAATACTACAACATCGCCTGGAACTGGTACTTCGCGGCGTACTTGATTACGTGGAGCTGCACCGATAACAGCGCCAATTTCCATGCGTTTTGCTACGTAGCCAGGATGGTAATATTCTTTTACTTCACCAGTAGCAAGGCCGATTTGATTGCCGTAAGATGAATAGCCACGAGCTGCTTCTTGGGTAATTTTCTTCTGTGGTAATTTACCTTCTAATGTATCTTCAAGGCTCGTATGTGGATCACCAGAGCCGGTGATGCGCATTGCTTGGTATACATAAGCACGACCGCTTAATGGATCGCGGATACAACCGCCTAAGCAAGTTGCAGCACCGCCGAATGGTTCGATTTCAGTAGGGTGGTTATGGGTTTCATTTTTGAATAATAACAACCATTCTTCAGTTTTTCCGTCTACATCGACAGGAACGATGATAGTACATGCATTGATTTCATCGGATTCATCGAGATTTGTTAAACCACCAGCATGGCGCAATTCTTTTACGGCTAGTGTAGCCATGTCCATGAGGGAACGAGCTTTTTTCTTAGTTGTATAGAGCTCAGCACGACCTTCCATGTATTCTTCGAGGGCTTCTTCAATAGGTCCTGTGAAGCGACTCGCTTCGATAGAGATATCCGTTAACTCTGTCATAAATGTGGTATGACGGCAGTGGTCGGACCAATATGTATCGAAGAGGCGAATTTCTGTAATCGTAGGATCCCGGTGTTCTACCTCTGCATATTGTTGTCTAATCATTTGAAGGTCCGCTAATGTCATAGCAAGACCATAGTTTTTGATAAGTCCTTCTAACTCAGCATCGCTCATTGTCGTAAAGCCATCGATAGTTGACACTGGTTTTGGGTCCTCTAAATTGAGAGCCAAAGTGTTAGGTAATTCAAGGCTTGCTTCACGGGAATCAACAGGGTTAATGTAGTATGCTTTGATGGCATTTTCTTGTTCTTTTGTGAAAGTGCCTTCGATAGCAAATACGCGAGCACATCGAACGATGTGACCAGATGTAAGGGTTAGCATGGAAATACACTGCTCAGCACTGTCGGCACGTTGATCATATTGACCTGGTACATATTCAACAGCAAATAGGAAACCTTGTACAGCTGGAATTTCCTCTAATACTGTATCCACAGGAGGTTCGGAGAAAATTAGGTTTTTTGCAGCTTCTAAATCTTTTTTATCTAAATTTTCAATATCATATCGTTCGTAAATGGTAACACCTGTAACAGGCATAGATAGTTCCTGTTGTAAGGTATGTAACATGCGTTGTGCTTCTTGGTTGAAAGATTCTCGTTTTGTTACGAATAATCGTTGTATAGCCATTGTAGCCTCCTGTAATGTATATAATTCCCTATGGGATATTGACAAATTAAGTATAGTCGGTCTAGACTTATAAGTAAAGATAATC
>OGEJ01000377.1_pt1 | contig 17495 bp, 15 predicted proteins | sample 1570701 | NCBI WGS metagenome assembly OGEJ01 (sample SAMEA2582140, study PRJEB24529) | metagenome | biome: Human gut stool | place: China | collected 2011
TGGGTTTTTGTATGGGTTTTTTGCCTAAGTAATTAAAAGGGAATAAAAGCAAAAACCCGCTATCCCTTGCGGGACAACGGGTTTTCGTGGAGCTGCTATCCGGATTTGAACCGGAGACCTCATCCTTACCAACTGATTGGGAGCCCTCCAGCCGTTGCGTTCCAACGCTTTCCGGCTATTTTTGTTCCAAAAGGATGAGGTCTCCGGTACTCTTATGTCCATTGCTTCCGCCAGCTCGTTTCCCCGTGTGGGTCAGCATGTGGGTCAGACACTATTGGTCTTATTCTCTAGTTGATGCCAATGTTTGTTGTTCCTATCACTTATTTTATCCGGAGGACGGAAGGCTGGAGATAAGTAACAATTGCACTGAGCACAGTATAAAACCCATTGTTATGGCCCGTAAGAACTGGCTCTTGGCCAACACCCCCGCCGGTGCATAGCAGCCTAATTGAGGCAAAAAAGGGAATTAGTCTGGATTCCTACCGCTACTTGGTTTGTCTTGTACAAAACGCACCTGGGCCAAGTCTGGCAGATGCTGCTTGAGCAAATGTATTCATTCCTATGAATGCTCCGCAGAAAGGAATACTGTCTAAATGTGTCTAAATGATAGCCAAAACATCGGCCGCCATCTTAACACCCGTGCACTGAGAGGGCGGCTCTTTTGTACACCAGCAGGCTCAGGATGGAGCTTCCTTGCACAGCATTGCTTCAGAGCGTGGCAATGCTGCCAGTGCAGTTCATCGTGGTTTAGAACTACTTGGCATTACCAGCTATATTGCTGTCATCTAGTTTTCTAATCCTTACGAGACCAGAAAGCGAAATTCTGTCACCTGGCGGTAGGAGTTTTCTTTCCGCAAAACCGGGGAGGGAAACCACGTGCACTTGGCGGAATTGGAAAAAAATTGTGTCTCAAAACACAGTCCAAACTGCCGGTCATATGTGGCACCGCACTTTCCAGTTCGAGGTGTGGTTTTGTTAGCACTAAAAAAGTGCAGGCCCGGCATAGTGGTATAAACCTCCATTTTCCTGCCGGAGCCCGGATCATACATGGAGGCCGCCAGCTCAAGCGCTCCCCGCTCCCGTTTCCGTAGCACATAGGTGTGGTTAAATCCGCCGACCTGCCGAAGCTGCACAAAGTCGGAGCGGAGTGCCCGCCCCACCGGGGAAAAGGTGCGAAAATCCATCGGTGTGCCTTCCACTGCGGCAATTCCACCGTCTGCCATGGGGATTGCGCCGTTGGTGCAGTAATAATCCGCCTCAATCTTTACTAGCTGGTCCAGAACACTGCCGGCGCCATGGCCGGCCAGGTTAAAATAGCTGTGATTGGTCAGGCTGCACAGGGTGTCTTTGTCGGTGACCGCCCTGTAATCCAGAATTAGCCGGTTATCCTCGGAAAATCTACAAATCACATTGACCACCAGCGTGCCTGGAAAGCCTTCCTCTCCATTCTGACTGACGTAGCTGAACAAAATGGAATCCTCACCGGCCGGGCTTCCGGACCAGAGCTTTGTGTCAAAGCCGTGGTGGCCGCCATGAAGGGTGTTCTGCCCCTCATTCCTACTCAGCTGCCAGGTCTCTCCGTTTAAAGTAAAGGCCCCGCCCTCCAGCCGGGCGGCAACCCGTCCGCATACGGCGCCCGCATTCCCCTCCCAGCGGCAGTAGCCTGACACATCCTCGTAACCCCACACCACATCTGCCAGCTCTCCAGCACGGTCCGGGACAGTCAGTCCCACCAGCCGTGCGCCATAGTCGCAGAAGCTGGCGCTAGCTCCGCTCTTGTGGGTGATGGTAAACAGATGTGCCTTGCGGCCATCCGGCAAAAAGCCAAAAGGCTGCCTGGTTATGCTGCTCATCATGGTCCTCCTCTCCAAAAAAGAGCGCGCAAAAGGCTGCCTGCTCCTTTGCGCGCTTTCCCTTCAGCTGTCTCTTACACGGTATATCCCAGCCGCGTAACTGCTACCTCGGTATCTCCGAGCACTTCTGCCGTGGTCAGCTTGCCGTTGCAGTATTCCAGCATGCGCTCATACAGCAAATCACCGGCCTCGCTCAGCTCCATACCCTCTGTCATGACGGCGGAGATGTCCACGTCAATGTTGTCGCCATAGCTGTCCATGGTGCGGGCGTTTCCCGTCACTTTAATGGTGGGCGTGATGGGATTTCCGATGGGATTGCCCTTTCCTGTGGAAAAAATAATGAGTTGGCAGCCAATGCTGGTCAGAGAGGTGGTGTTTTCTACCCCACCGGGGGAGGCGTCCAAAAGCGTCAGCCCTCTGTGGGAGACCTTCCCGTTATAAGTAATCAAATCTTGAATGGGCCTGGTGCCACCCTTTTCCACCGCGCCCAGGGCCTTTTCCTCAATAGTGGACAATCCGCCCTTGATATTGTCCGGTGCCGGGTTCGTGCCCTTGATGTCCACGCCAATGCTGATAATATAATCCTCATACCACTTGATGGCATCCACAATGCGCTGGCCAAGCTCAGGCGTTACGGCGCGGGTGCGGAGGGATTCCTCCGCGCCCATCCACTCTGTGGTTTCGGACAAAACTACCCGCCCGCCTTCATCCACCACTTTGTCGGCCACCATGCCGGTGGCGGGGTTACTAATGAGGCCCGAGACGGAGTCAGAACCGCCACACTCCACACCCAGCATCAGCTCACTGATGGGAACCTCCACCCGCTTCTGCTCCGAGGCCTTAATGACAAATTCCTTCGCGTACCGCACGGCGCGGCAAGTAGTTTTAATCGTCCCGCCGCACTCATCGCATGAACAGACCACAACTTCCTTCCCGGAGTCGCGGATGATATCTGCAATTCGCCCGGCAATTACCGGCTCCATCGTTACCACCACTGCGGCAAAGACGTTGGGATTTGCACCCAGCCCGCCCAAAGTCGCAATATGCTGTTCCAAATCTGCGCCCACCTCGCCCCGTCCAAAGCAAGGACAGACTTCCACTGTTCCCGTCACGCAGGCAGCCACGCGCCGTGCGATGAAATTACTGTTGTCCATAGCGCTGATCACTGCTACATGATTACGGATTCCATAGCTGCCGTTGGCCCGTGCATATGCATAAAATGTTTTCATTTTCCGGCTTCTCCTCTGCAACTGACAATATTATGGACGTGCATCCATCCACCCTGCGGCGTGTCCCGGGTACACCTGCCAATCGAGTAGCCGTATTTGTATACGATATCCCCCGTATGGAAATCACACAACGCCACTTTGTGCCCGTAGGGCACGGGTTCTGTGACCGTTACGTGAAGTCCCTCAAAATCCAGCTTGTCGCCCGGCTGCGCGTCAAACAGCACAACGGCCACGTTATCACTGTCATTCAGCCGAAAATATCTGTTCATATCGGGAATACCCTTCCTTTTTCAGATTTTCGCGCAGTCCACTGCCGGCTGTTTCATCTTGGGGCGGAGAAGTTCTCCCCCGTCCACCAGGATTGTGCTGCCCGTCATAAAGCGATAGGCGTCGCTTACCATGCAGGCTACCACGTCGCCAACGTCCTCCGGGTTTCCAATCCTGCCCAGCGGGATACCGCGCTCCTTTTCCCTGCGGAACTGTTCCTGACTGAAAATATGCTGATTTAGGGCGCTGTGAATACACCCGGGCGCGCAGCTGTTGACCCGCACACCATACTCCGCCATGGTCACCGCCAGACTGCGCATGACGCTCTCCATGGCGCTTTTGATGGCGGAATAGAGCGCCTGATTGGCCAGCGGGCTCAGAGCGTTAACCGATGTAATAATAACCATGTTTCCGCTGTGCTGCTTCTTCATAGCGTCCGCAGCTCGGTTCAGGCCATGAATCGTGCCGATAAAGTCTGTCCCCAGCAGCAGTTCCATCTCCTTGGCGGTCACCTCCGGAAGCTCACCGCGGACATTGATCCCCGCATTGGCCACAAAAATGTCCAGATGCTTATGCTCGGCCAAAAAGTCGTCAAAAAAGCGGTTCTGCGCCTCTTCGTCAGTGATGTCCATCACGTAGCCCTGACAGCTTCCTCCGCTGCTGCGAATCCGCGTGCAGGTCTGCTCAATTCCCTGCTGTGACCTGCCCATTACTGCTACATGGGCCCCGAAGTTTGCCAAAGCTTCCGCGATTGCCTGCCCGATTCCGGAGCTGGAGCCTGTTACCACCGCTGTTTTCCCATCCAGGCTGAAGAGTTTTTTCATATATGCTTCGTTCATCTTATGTCCGCACCTTCCTGTTCCGTCTGCCGGCTATTCACAGACTGCAATCATCCGGGTGAAGGCCCCGGAGCCTTGCCGGATTTTCAGCGGCAAGCAGACCGTCTGAAAGCGGGTGCAGGGTATTGCATCCAGATTCATAACGCATTCAATAATGAGGATTCCATGCTGATTCAGCAGCACAACATGAGCCGGCTTGTCCTTCTCCCGAGGATCATCCACCGTAAAGGAGTCCGTGCCTACCATTTTGATTTGCTTTTCTGCCAGGTACTCTGCCGCTTCCTTTGTCAGATAAGGAGCGCAGTTGTATGCTTCATCATAGTAGTATTGATGACACCCGGTATTTATGAGAACCAGATCTCCGTCTTGTATTGCTCCGTCCCGTTCCTCCGCAGCGCGCAGGTCGTCGGCTGTGATGGCCTCAAATTTACCCCGGCGGATGTTCAGCATCTGGGTGGGTACCAGGAAAAACTCGCTCACATCATATTCATCAATGTTTTTTCCGTGAGCGGAGAAGTGGGCCGGTGCGTCGATGTGGGTGGCTACGTGGGTTGTAATGGTATACTCCTCCATCTTGTTGGTAAAGCCCTGCGCCTTCTCCTGCTCCTCTGACGGCTCAAGGACATAGCGCAGCAGCACCGGAGGCGCCGATTTTGGCTTCGGCATACCTGGAGATATGACAGTGGATAAATCAACTAATTTCACTTTTTCACCCGCTTTCAGGCTTTTCTTCCGCACAGCGCACAGAGCAGCCCAGAGGTGTCTCCCAGCTCCTCCATATGCATGCACACATTATACAGCCGCTGCGCCTGCACCTTGGAAAATATCCACGCGCAGCAGTTCAGGAACTTGTTCCGCAAGTCTTTCTCGCTCCAGTGCTGAGCCCGTTCCGCCTCTCTGGGCCAAGCGGCGGCCTCAAATCTCTGCCCTGAGTCCTGCACCACAATGATGCGGGAATACCCAAAGCCCTCCTTTCCCCGCTGCCTGGGCTCGACATCATAACGGATTCGGTCCCGGCAGCGCAGCAGCGCTGCGTTGCGCAGCATTTCTTCACAGAAACTGGCCTCGTCTATACATCCCCGAAGCAGAGCGGCCGTAACACAGTAAGGGATGCAAAACCGCGCCCCGTATGGAGTATCCGGCCAAAAGGCCGGCAGCGACATAAAGTGATTTTCCGAGGTCAGGCAGGTAATCTGCTCTATTCTGTCATAGGAGAAGCCTGGCATTTCGGTGATTTTCAGCGCCGCCTCTATGGCCTGATAATTGGAGAAACAACAGGGGTATTTTTTAATAAGCAGCCCAGGCTCCAGAAATGCCCACGTCTGTCCCAGGCTGCCGGCCAATGCCTCCATCCGCTCACGAGAACCGCCGTAGCACGTCAGAAAGCTGCCGGACAGCAAATCCTTTCCCGCATAAAACCCGGTGGCGGCAAATTGCGCGGCGCGCAGCCCGGCGGCTGCGGCATTTCCCACATGCAGCGCATTGGTCAGCGTTCCGAAATTCGCCCGCAGGCCGCAGGCAAAGGTGCAGGCAATGGAAAGTGCCTGCTCCATCTGGGCCTGTGTCAGTTGCAGGAGCTTACCGGCGGCAGCCGCCGCCCCAAGGATCCCGGCCACCGAGGTGGTATGAAATCCCAATTTATGGGCAATTGGCAAAAGCGCCTGGTTTACCCGCGCCGTCACCTCCAGCCCCGCCACATAGCTCTCCATAACGGAAGCGCCGGGCATGTTACGGCAGAGGCCCAGGCCCAGCACCACCGGCACCAGGACGGCGCTGGGATGGCCCGGCTGACCGAAGAACAGATCATTGTACTCCTCAGAGTGGGCGGCACAGGCGTTGAGCAACACACTGTCGTACAAGGTGACCTGTTCCAGCCCCTGCCCCGCCAGATAGTGTCGGGAGGTGGAGTTCCGGCCAACGGCATCTGCCGCCGCCCGGAATTGGATGCTTTTTCCTCCGGAAATCATGCAGGCCACAGTGTCCGTAAAGCAGCGGTGCGCGCAGTTCCTCACTGTCTCAGGAATATTACACCATTGAAGTGCCAATACAAACCGGCAGACAGCCTCTTCCACCGTTCCCATTGACTAATACAGACCTAGCATCCGCGGCAGCGTCAGTGTCAGGGCCGGAATATAGGAAATCAGCAGAATAACAATTATCTGCACCACACAGAATGGTATAATTGCTTTCATACATCGCTCCAGAGGTGCTTTTGCAATGCCGGCAGCCAGGAAAATGGTAGGCCCGAAGGGAGGAGTACAGATACCGCAGACCACGTTGACCACAAAAATCAGGCCGAATTGCAGCGGGTCCACGCCAAAGGAGATGGCCAGAGGTGCAAAGATAGGGGCGAAAATGAGGACATTTGCGGTACACTCCATAAAGCATCCCAGAAACAGGAGCACTACATTGAGCAGCAGCAGAATGACAATCTTGCTGCTGGTAAAGCTTGTGAAAGCCTCGCTAATCATGGTAGGCAGCTGTGCCATGGCGATCAGATAGCTCAGCGGCTTGGCCGCCGCGTTGAGCAGCAGGATGGCGCCTGCGGTCTCCATGGCTACGATGACGCTTTCTCCAAACACCTTAAGGTTCAGCCGCCTGTAATACAGCGCTCCGGTAATAAGTACCCAGATGTTTGCGATACACGCCGCCTCCGTGGCCGAGCAGAAGCCGGAGAAAATAGCCACGACAATGATGACTGGTGTGAGGACCGCCGGAAGAGTGCGCACCGCGATGCTACTGGCCTCCTTGGCCGTATATCGCTTGGTTTCTCTGGGGTAGTTGCGCTTCCTGCTGAAATAGTAAACCAGCAGCATCTCGCCCAAACCGATCAGGATTCCCGGCACAATACCGCCGGCAAACATGGCACCTGTGGGCACGTTTGACATCAGGGAGCCGTACACAATCATCGTAATGCTGGGTGGGATAATCGGGCCGATAATGGAGGAGGCGGCGGTTACCGCCACGGAAAATTCCTTGTCGTAGCCCTCCTTTTCCATAGCCGGCAGAAGCATACCGCCGATGGCAGCAGTATCGGCAACCGCAGATCCGGACATCGTGGCGAAAAACACGGAGGCCACAATGTTGATTTGGGCCAGCGACCCCCGCATCCGGCCTACCAGCAGCTTGGCCAACAGGATAATGTCGTCCACCAAGCCCAGTCTGGTCATCAGCTCGCCTGCAAGCATAAACAGTGGAACCGCCAGGAGCGCAAAGCTGTTTACGCCCTGATAGTATTGCTGAAAAATCAGTTCTAACCCAATCTGCCCCCAAATTCCGGTGGTCAAAATCGCGGCCATACCCACGCCCAGGGCAATGGGCATACCGGAAAACATCAGGGCGAACAACAGCAGGAACAGATAAATACCCATATGCATGCTGCTTATCCCGCCTCCTTTCCTTCCCGGCCGGTCAACCTGAGGACATCGTGGCAAACCTGACTAATCATGTGAATCACCATAAACACGCCGCCCAGCAGCACGCCGGCCGCCGGCCAAATCAGCTGGATAGGAACCGTTGTCCCCACGGAATGCAGATAGTAGGGAATCAAGTCGATGCCGATTCGGGTAAACAGCACCAGAAATATCAGAGAAAGCGTGTGACCCACAATCTCAGCCACGGTATAGGCCTTTCCCTTGAACAGATTGATGATAAACTCAAAGCGGACCAGGTTCTTGTTGTGCAGTGCTACGCTTCCGCCGATAAAGGTGCACCAGATCAGCAGGTAGCGGCTCACCTCCTCCGGCCACACATAGGCCTGCGGCAGCAGAGCCCGGGAAAAAACGCCGATGGCCATACTCAGCAAGATGCCGGTTCCGCCCACCAAGATAATCACCTTTCCCAGCTTAGCGCACAGGGTGCTAAGCCAGTCAGCCCATGCAGTTATCCTTGTCATATAATCGCTCCTTTGAAAAGGGTGCCGCTCATTCAGGCAAAGCTCTGCACATATTCAATAAAGTCATAAGAAATGGACTTACCCTCACCGACAAACTCGTCCCAAATGGCCTCAGATGCCTGGGTCCAAAGCTCCATCTCCTCGTCGGTCAGCTCTACGATGGTGACTCCCTGCTCTTTGAGCTTCTCATAGGACTCCTCATTAGCCTTAACAAATGCTTCATCCTTCCACACCTCGCACTCAAGCGCGCACTCCTGCACAATCTGGAACAGCTCGCTGTCCAGGCCACCCAGCTTCTCAATGGCCTTGGGGCCGATAAACTTGGCGGAAACCACCCAGGACTGGTTGATGGGCGTAATATACTTCAGAATCTCACCGAAGCTGTTAATTTCCAGGGTTTGCACCTGATTGTAGGTTGTCTCAACCAGATTCTGCTGCAACGCGGTATAGACCTCGCCCCAGTCCAGAGAGGTGGATGAGGCACCCCAATTATTAAACAGAGCCAGCTCAATTTCAGAGCCGGTGGAGCGAATCTTTACACCGTTCATATCAGCGGGGACACGGATTTCTTTCTTGGTTGAACCGATGGCCCGAGGCTCGCCCGCGTCCACATCGAACATCAGTGCAATCCCGCCTGTGTCCTCCAGAATCTGGGCGTTTACCTCATCCCGGTATTCACTGGTAAACAGTTTGCGCACCTGCTCCACAGAGCTAAGGACGCCGGGCAGGTCTACCCATTCAAGCGCGGTGGAAAACTGCACGAAATTACCGTTTGAGCATTTGGCAATATCCACGGTGCCGGCAATGGCCGCTTCTGTAATCGCCTTATCGCCGCCCAGCTGACTGGCGGGATAATACTCCACGACGACACGGCCGCCGGTGCGCTCCTCCACCAGGTCACAGAACATCTGGCCGCCCTGGCCTGCCACGGAATCTGCGCTGTCTGTATCAGCAAAGCGGAGGACGATGGGCTCATCCGAGGCCGGATCGCCGGATTCTCCGGAGGGCTGCTGATTCTGATTAGAGGTGTTTCCGCATGCAGTCAAACCAAGTGTCATTGCAAGCGCAAGGGTAATAGCAGTCAGTCTCTTTTTCACGTCTCATTTCCTCCTTAAAATACAAATATTCGTCGTTTTCTGCCACATATGTCTCATTTATCACCGTTGCTGTCATTTTACATCGTTTTTGCACAGATTCAAGCCATTCCAGTGCCTGCTTGCCGGCTCATTTTTGTGCATATTTGTCTATATTTTTCTCCTCCTTTTCCTGGGTTGACTTTTCCGCAAAAATATTATACTTTAAAGCTGCTATAATTCATCATTTTTGCTGCAATCCGCAATTGGGGTGTGTCACATGAGAATGAATCTGCATATCCTGCACGATGCGCTATCTGAATTCAATCCCCTCATATTGGCTTCTGACAGCCCAGAGCTGAATCTGGAGGGAATCCGCTATCTGCCCAACAAGGAAGAGCGCTGGAGCACGGAGTATATGTATGCCGTTACCGCACAGGAACTCATCTCCGCCTATTATCAGACGGACAAGCGCTCGCTGACCTTTCTGTGCCAGGGCAATGTGGATCCGTCGCTTCTGACGGACAAAGGCTGGTCAGCAATTATTATTTTGGAAAGCGCCAATTACAACGAGGTATTTGACATTGTCCAAAATACATTCAAGGCCTACCGCAAGTGGGAGGAAAAGCTGTCGGAAGCGGCTTTGTCCGGCTGCTCTTTTAAGGCCTTTCTGGACATTGCCTCCGCGGTCTTTCGCGTGCCGATTGCGCTTATCAACTGCATTGGGCGATTTGTGTTCTCTGCCGGTGAACTCTCCGCCAGCTCTTTGGCCGGCGTGTGGGATTCCCTGCGGTACAAGGGGATATTTCCCCATGACATGCTGAGCCCGGAGGAGCGGCGATTTCTGAATTCAAATCTGAACAGCCGGCATGACCCGTTTACGCTTTGGGTATCCGGCCGGCAGCAGGAAAATATTGATGTAATTGTGCCGCTTTACAACAAAAGCACCTTGCTTTGCACCATGGTCTTTATGGGGTACAGCACCTTCTCCAAGGGTCAGCTCTCTCTGATGTACTATCTCCAGCAGCGCATTGAATCGATTTTTGACAAGTTTTCCGACTTTGAATCGCTGGACGCCGCCAGTGCCCACGGAATCATTGACATCAGCAGCGAGTCGGAGGACCCGATTGAGCCTATTATGGGCCTGCTGCCGGAGCGCTGGAACGGGAAAAAGCAGTTCTCCCTTTTGGTGATTCCCTTTGAGCGGGAACGCTATTCCAAGGTGTTTTTAAATGATGTGCTCTCCCCCCTGTATGCGATTCTGACATCCCCCACTGCGTTTATCCACAACAGCGAACTTATTTTTGTAGAGCCGGACGCCCTTGACGCTACGGCCAAACTTTCCAAAATACGCAAGGTACTGCGCAGCAACGGACTGGTGGCAGGTGTCAGCAGTTGCTTTCACGATGTCTCCTTTGTCCGGTGGGCCTACCACCAGTGCAAAATGGCGCTGGACCTGCGGCCAGCCCCTGCCGAGGCGGGCGGACTCTACTTTTTTCAAGAGCAATATTGCCAATGCCTGTGCAGCATCCTCAACCGCAGCACCGTCCCTGAGAGCCTGTGCAATTTCAGCCTGCTGCAGTTGGCGCAGAAAAAGGAGAAGCGCCTGATGGCAGCCATCCATGACCTGAGGGTATTTCTGGCGGCAGGGGGAAACTTTTCTCGGGCCTCTGACCTTTTGCAGATTCACAGGAACACCCTCAAGACAAGACTGGAGAAGCTGTCGCGGCTCATCGGCATGGAGTTCTCCGCCCTGAACGAGCAGGAGTTTATTTCCCTGTATCTCACCTGTCTGATTATAGAAGGACAATCCAATTAGAAAAGCATCCCCGGTCCACGCGGAGCTGTTACTCCGCATGGACCGGGGATGCTTTCGCACACTGCATACAGCAGGACACGCGGTAAAATTTGCTCTTCAAATAAAATAGTCGGGATGCTGAGCCTGAATCTTTTCCACGTCAATCTGATAGCGGTCAAGATGCACTTCCATCAGCGCCCTGGCCCTAACGGCATCCTTTTGTGCCACAGCCGTCATCAGAGCCTGGTGATCTTGGACGATTTTTGTGTTTTTCACTGTGGTCAGCGCCATGCTGCGCACCCGGTCAAAGTGTATGGAGATTGTGTCCATTAAGGTATATACCTGGGGCTTCTGCGCGATTTCAAACAGCAGGCGGTGGAATTGATTGTCCAAATCGGTAAGTGTTTCCGCATAATAATTTTCCAGATAAAACTGCTGCAAACGGACATTTTCCTGGAGCATATTGATGGCCTTTGCGTCCGCCAGCGCACAATCCAGCTCAATTACCGCGCACTCCAGCACCCTGCGCATAAACTTGGCCTCTTCCACCATGTGGCAATCAATGCGGGCAATGGCGCTCCCCCGCTGGGGATAGATTTCCACAATCTTTACCTTGGACAGCTCAATCAACGCCTCCCGCACCGGTGTGCGGGAGAGCCCCATCTCTGCGGCCAGCTCGTTTTCACTGACCAAACTGCCTGGCTTCAGCTCAAGGCGGACAATGTTGTCCTTCAGCATGCGCAGCGCGTAGTCGCGGCCCGTCTCCCGGGGGAGACGCTCTGTCAAATACAAACCTCTCGCCTCCTGTATTTCTTCCATCTACTAGCATACAAAAACTATGGGCGCCCGTCAAGAACCAGTATTTTTATCCAATTCTCCGCTTTGCACAAAAAACGGCGGGGAAATTTTTACACTCGCTCATCTTGTTTTCTAGTATACAAGTATTATAATCTAATTGTCAATTTAACCTGCCGGTTTGTAAAGGAGGTATTTTCATGAACGAAATTTTGCAGCAGCTTTGCCGGATTGGAATTGTGCCCGTCGTCTCTGTGGAAGATGCGGGGAAAGCGGTTGGGCTGGCCCATGCGCTGGCAGCAGGCGGGATCCCGGCGGCGGAAGTCACATTCCGCACCCAGGCGGGTGAAGAGGCCATCCGCCTGATTGCAGAGAATTGCCCGCAGGTATTGGTGGGGGCTGGCACAATTCTGAATGTGGGGCAATGCCAGCGGGCATTGTCCGCCGGCGCCAAGTTCATTGTCTCTCCCGGGTACGACGAAGATCTTGTATCCTACTGCCTGGGTCTGGGTGTACCGGTAATTCCCGGGTGTGCAAACGCCTCCGACCTGGGCAGAGCGGTAACTGCCGGCCTGGAAATGGTCAAATTTTTCCCTGCTGAGCAGGCGGGTGGCCTGCCTGCTCTTAAAGCCCTGGCCCCTGTCTTTCCCCGCCTTAGCTTTATGCCCACCGGCGGCATCAGCATAAAAAACTTTTCGGAATACCTGGGGTATGACCGCGTCCGCCTCTGCGGCGGCTCCTGGATGGCAAAAAGCGAGCTCATTGAGGGGGAGCAGTGGGATAAGATTACCGCCCTGTGCCGGCAGTCTGTGGGAACCATGCTGAATTTTACCCTTCAACATGTGGGCCTACCCTGCGGCAGCGCGGACGCCGCGGCCAGCACGGCACGGGCCATCTGCCGGCTTTTCGGTCTGGAGTACCGGCAGGGCAATACATCGGATTTTGCCGTGCCATTTGTGGAGTGCTGCAAGGCGGAGCTGCCCGGCACCCACGGGCACATCGCAATTGGGACGCCGGATGTGGAGCGGGCGGAATTCCATCTAGGCCTGCAGGGCACGGAATTTTTAGAGCACACACGCAAGGTGGACGACAAAGGGCGCACCAAGGCGATTTATCTGAATCAGACGTTCGCCGGCTTTGCCGTTCATCTGATGCGGAAGTAAAGGGACTTTGGAAAGGAGCTTTTTATATGAAAAAAATCGTTACCTTCGGAGAAATAATGCTGCGCCTGGCGCCAAACGGATACAACCGCTTTTTTCAAGATGACCAGCTTCAGGCCACGTTTGGCGGCGGCGAAGCCAATGTGGCGGTATCTCTGGCAAACTACGGCATGCGCGCAGCCTTTGTGACCAGGCTGCCCAGCCACGCAATCGGACAGGGGGCGGTAAACGCCCTGCGGGCGCTGGGGGTGCGCCGGGTGATCATGCTCACCGGCGACCAGGAGACCGCCGCCCGGGCGGTGTGTGAGCGGCTGGGCATCGACACGTTCCGCGCCCAGGTGCTCCCAGCCGACAAGGCCTCCCTGATCGAGGGCTACAAGGAGGGCGGCAGCAGGCTCATCATGGTGGGCGACGGGGTCAACGACTCCCCCGCCCTGGCCGCCGCGGATGTATCCGTGGCCATGAGGGATGCCTCCGACCTGGCCCGGGAGGTGGCGGATATTACCCTCCTCTCCTCCGATCTGCGGGAGCTGGCCGCCCTGCGCCGCCTCTCCCAGCGGATGCTGGAGCGCATTAACCGCAACTACAGGTCGATTTTGACCATCAACACCAGCCTGCTGGCGCTGGGGATTTTCGGCATACTGCCGCCGACCACCACGGCCCTGCTGCACAATGCCTCTACCATGGCCATCAGCGCCGCCAGCATGCGGCCCTATCTGCCCGCGCCCGGCGGGCGCGGGGCCCAGGGAAAGGAGCCTGGCAATGAAACAGCATAGATTCTGGGCTTGGGGCGCCGTGTTCTGTATGCTCATGTGCATCTACACCGGCAAGCGCCGCAAGTAAAGCAAGGCAGAGAAGGCCCCTCCCCGTCGTCCGGCTGAGAGGGGCCTTTGCCGCCGCCGTGACAGGAGAGCGCGGGCATGCAGTCACCACGCCGGACGGCGGGACTGTCCGGCAGTGAGCTGGCGGAGGGATTGGGCGCACAGCGCGCCGTAGAACTTCAGATACTTCTTTTTTGCCTGGCGCTGGAGGCGCTGGCGCTCCTGAAAGGCCTTCCAGCAGGCGCAGCTCTTGTGGCAGCCGCTGTGGTAGGAGGGACATTGGCTCTGACAGGGAAGCATGGGGGTTCTCCTTTCTGCGGGGGCGGGAGGTACGGTTCCCGTCCAGTGTAGGCCGGATCAGAGCCCAACTGCCACCATGGTGCTGTAAAAGGGAGGTAAATAATTGGAGTTTACCGCATTTGTAGAGCATGCTCACTAAAAATAATGACAAATAAGAGGATAAATATATACAATCTAAACAAAATAGAGTGGCTAAAATCGGGCAAAAGGCAGAATAATGTGAGCATAGTTGCAATTGGAAGATGCTCATGGTATCATACAAAACACCTTGCGGGGTCGGGGCTCTGACCACTGGAGACTTCACGCCGGAGGACTCCTAGTCGCAAGGAAAGAAAAAGAGGAGGAAACATGAAATGAAATCCCATAAGCCATCCAAACTGATCGCTCTGGGGCTCGCCCTCACCATGGGCCTGAGCATTCCCGCGGCGCTGGCAGCCAGTTCTCTGGTGCCCGCCTCCACCAAGGTCACGGTGGACGGCAAGGCGGCCGCTGTCGAGGGATACAATATTGACAACGGCAACAACTATTACAAGCTGCGCGATTTCGCCAGCGCGCTGGACGTGGGCCTGACCTGGGATAAGGCCACCGACACTGCGGCCATCGACACCGGCTCCCACTACAAGCCCGACGCCACCCAGCTCATCACCGGCAACTGGGCCCCCGCTACCCGCGCCCGCATCCAGGCCGTGATTGACGAGAACGCCAACCAGGGCAAGTACGTGGTCTTTGACTTTGACAACACCTCCGTGATCTTCGACATTCAGGAGGCCCTGCTTATCTACCAGATTGAGAACCTGCAATTCAAGATCGACCCCGCCGACATGGAGGCCGTTCTGGAGACCGGCATTCCCGACCTGAACAAGTCCATGGGCACCAGCCTGGACGGCAAGAACATCACCCCCGCCACCCTGGTGGCCGACATCACCAGCGATTACGAGTGGATCTATGCCAACTACGAGGGCTTTGAGGGGGACAAGGACCTCAACTACATCCACGCGTCCAACCAGTACCAGGACTTCGCCGCCAAGCTGCGCTTCATGTACGGCAACCTGGGCGACTACTTTGATCACGCCGTCTCTTACCCCTGGGTTGGCTATCTGTTCACCGGCATGACCCCCGACGAGGTGCAGGAGCTGGCTGCCGCCTCCCACCAGTATTGGGCAGACTACGGCCGCTATGCCGAGGAAACCTGGACCTCTCCCGTGGAGCTGCCCGGCAAGACCGGCATTGTCTCGATTGACTTTATCACCGGCCTGACCTTCACCGACGAGCTGAAGGACCTGTATGCCACCCTCCAGGCCAACGGCATCGACGTGTATATCGTCTCTGCCTCCCCCATCGACACCGTTCTGGCCGCCAATGAGACCATGGGCTACAACCTGCCCGAGGACCACGTCTACGCCATGCGCAACAAGCTGGGCGAGGACGGCCGCTACATCAACGAGTATAACTACGACTGGGGCGGCGAGGGCAAGTACGCCCAGACCCAGGGTGAGGGCAAGAGCACCATTATCACCAACTTCATCGCGCCCCAGTATGACAACGCCGGCCCCCTGATGGTCTTCGGCGACAGCTCCGGCGACTGGAACATGATGACCGACTGGATGGAGAGCGGCGACACCGAGCTGGGCGTCATCTTCAACCGTTACCGCAAGCCCAGCAGCGATCCCATCTGGCAGGGCTCCAACGAGGCCGCCCAGTCCATCGGCGATCCTGACGCCCGCTTTGTCCTCCAGGGCCGCGACGAGAACACCGGCGAACTGCGCCCCAGCGAGAAGTCCATCCTGCTGGGTGAGACCGACGAGGTGCTGGTCCGCCCCGCCGAGTAAGGCAGACATAAGCGCAATTTCATACACGGCGGCAGCCGGGAGTGGAGCCTGCGGGCTCCCTCCCGGCTGTTCTGATCAAACTTTAAGATTTTTTAATGAAAACCGGGAACCTTGCTCTGGACATTTCGTCTGTAATGTTGGATAATGGAATATATAACCAAGAAAAAACCTGCATTGGAAGGAGAGAATGAACATGAAGCGAACCCATAGAGGGCTTGCCCGGCTGCTGTCCGCGGGTATGAGTCTGGCCCTTTTAACGAGCCTGGTACCCGGGGCCATGGCGGCGAGCCGAAATGTAGAATACGAGGTGGATGCGGATGAGGTTCTCTACTTGGAAAAGGAGGACTTCGATAAATTTGTGTATGACGAAACGTCACAGGGTACCGAGGTGGATGAGCTCTGGTTTACAAGCTTACCCTCGTCCAGTAAGGGTGTGCTATATTTTGACTATGACGGCCGAGACGAATATGAGGTCGAAAAGCGAGAGAGCTTTACCCGCAGAGACCTAGATGATCTCGCCTTTGTGCCAGATGAGGACTACGATGGTTCCGTAACGATCGGTTTTAGCGGTGAGTCCGACCAGGGTGAGAATTTTTCTGGTACACTTTATATTGAGGTCAATGGCACAGGGCGTTCATCCTCTGACGGCGAAGTGACCTATGAGGTGGATGTCAACGACGCCGTGGATCTGGACGTGGACGATTTTGACGACTATGCCTACGACGAGTCGGACGGCACCGAGGTCGATTACATCATCTTCACCGACCTGCCCTCCTCCAGCAAGGGCACCCTCTACTACGACTATGGCTACTCCAGTGAACGCGAAGTAGAGAAGGACGAGGAGTTCGACCGGGACGAGATCGACGACCTGACCTTTGTGCCCAAGCGGAATTATGAGGGGACGGTTACCCTGTCCTTCGAGGGCCGGTCGGACGCCCGGGATAAGTTCTACGGCGACCTGGTCATCGAGGTGGGCGGCGGCCGGAGCAGCAGCGCCGCCAGGGGCGACGTGACGTACGATGTGGACGTCAACGACACGGTGGACTTCGACTATGACGACTTCGACGAGTTCGTCTACGACGAGACCAGCGGTACCGAGGTGGGACGGGTCTGGTTCACCGAGCTGCCCTCCTCCCGGGAGGGCACCCTCTACCGGGACTATGACAAGCGGGATCAGGAGGAGATTGACGAGGACGAGGAAATCCGCCACGACGAGATCGACGACCTGACCTTCGTACCCAAGCGCAATTTTGAAGGGGCGGTCACCATCCCCTTTGAGGGCAGGGCGGACGACGGCGACAAGTTCTCCGGCGAGCTGGTCATTCGGGTGGGCGATGCCGGCGGCGCCGACATCACCGTGGAGCTCCAGGCCGGCAACGGTTCCACCGTCAACTTCCAGACGGACGCGTTCAACGAGGCCTGCGTGAAGGAGACCGGCGCCAATCTGAACTATGTGATCTTTGATTACGACTCCGGCCGCGGCGGCTATCTGTACTACCAGCACGGCGAGTCCGGCGAGTCTGAGGTGGGCTCCGGCCGTTATTACCGCGCCTCCTCTCCCCGGCTGGACCAGGTTTCCTTTGTCCCCGGCAGCGGCACCGGCAGCTCCGTGCGCATCCCCTTTGAGGGGGAGGCC
>OGEJ01000380.1_pt1 | contig 17356 bp, 15 predicted proteins | sample 1570701 | NCBI WGS metagenome assembly OGEJ01 (sample SAMEA2582140, study PRJEB24529) | metagenome | biome: Human gut stool | place: China | collected 2011
TGGAATATTACCGAAAACTCTCTGAACTGACGGCACAAATTCATAAGATTGGTGTACTCTATAACCAGACCGTACGCGCCATCAACAGCTATCACAGCGTAAAAACTGCACAGATCCTGCTTGAAAAGTTAGAGCATTTATCGGCTCAAATCATTGCCTTGCAGGAACAGGCAATCAGTCTTACCATAGATTACCGCAGGAAATGATAGCGAAGATTTCAAGTACGGAAAACCTTGGAGGGGCACTCGGCTATAACTTCAAGAAGGTAGGGAAAGGAGAAGCGAGCATTCTTCTTGCTGCTGAACTGTATCAAAACAACGATGGTAATTACACGATGGAGGATGTACTGGCCGACATGGAAGCTTTGATACCGGAGAAATGCCGGACAAAGAAGACGGTGTTCCATTGCTCGCTCAATCCGCATCCGGATGAGAAACTCTCAGATGAAACACTCACGCAGATTGCCAAGGAGTATATGGAAGCACTCGGCTACGGCAATCAACCTTATATCGTGTTCAAGCACAGCGACATCGCCCGTGAGCATATACACATCGTATCACTTCGGGTGGACAGTCGTGGGCAAAAGATTAATGATAAGTTTGAGAAACGGCGGAGCAAGCAAATTACCGATGCCTTGGAAAGAAAATTTGGTCTCATTCCAAGTTCAAAGGTTACTGAGAAGGCAGTAGCAGAAACGCCCAAGGTAGATATTGGTAAAGGGAATATCAAGGAGCAGGTGGCAAGCGTTGTCCGCATGGTGCTGAAACATTATAAGTTTTGTTCATTAGGAGAACTGAACGCCATTCTGAGCAAATATAACCTTACCGTAGAGGAAGTCAAGACAGAGTTTCGGGGAAAGAAATATGACGGACTAGTCTATGTTCCAACTGATGATAAGGGAGGTAAAGTAAGCACACCCATCAACGCCTCGGACATCGGTCGTGGTGTGGGCTATACTGCCGTACAGAATAGGATGCAGAAGTCCATACAAGCTATCAAACCATTGATATCAATCATAAGGTACAGGGTGTTACAAACAATGCGTACCTCTCCAAAGACAGAGGAAGAACTTCAGCAAAGACTGGAGGAACAAGGCTTGCGTGTGTTTATCCGAAAGAACGAAAGCGGGCGAATATATGGCATCACATTCATTGACGACAAAGCGGGCATTGCGCTCAATGGTTCTCGATTAAGTAAGGGATATGCCGCCAATGTATTTAATACCTATTTCTCCAATCCTACGCACAACCCATTCTTGGACGAAACGCTGTACGGCTGTCCGTCTGTCCGTTTGGATCAATCTGCAACCGTTCACCCTTCGCAGCTAAATACGGAGGAAAGCGACAACCTTGTCGATGAACTTATCGAGGATATAGCAGATGGTTCATTCCTATCTACGGGCAACGATGATTGGAAGGAGGCGGCGTGGCAGCGTAAGCTCCGAAAACTAAGTAAGGTAAATATTAGACGAAGAAAACGTTAAATAAATGAGCATCTCCAACTCCCCTCTCCTTTTCTTCCCTTTGGTCAGAGACCGTTGATTCAGAGGGGTTGGGGGAGGCTTCAAATACAACATTATGGCACAAGAAGATGATTTAAGGGCATTAGGTAAAGTCATGGACTTTATGCGGGGCATATCGGTGATATTCCTTTTGATTAACTGTTATTGGTTCTGCTATGAGGCTTTCCACACATGGCACTTTACAATAGCCGTAGTGGACAAGATTCTGATGAATTTCCAACGCACGGCAGGCTTATTTTCGTCCATCCTTTGGACGAAACTCTTTTGTGTGGTATTCCTTGCACTGTCCTGTTTGGGGACAAAGGGCGTGAAAGAAGAGAAAATCACGTGGCAGAAGATTTGGACGGTGCTTTTCTCTGGCTTTGTATTCTTCTTTCTCAACTGGTGGCTGTTGGCATTGCCTATTGGAAAAATTGGGGCGGCTTCGCTCTATATCTTCACGCTCTCTGTGGGCTATATCTGCCTGCTGATGGGTGGCGTGTGGATGAGCCGACTACTCAAAAACAACTTGATGGATGATGTATTCAATACGGAGAACGAGAGTTTTATGCAGGAAACTCGGTTGATGGAGAATGAATACTCTGTCAATCTTCCTACACGCTTCTACTATAAGAAGAAGTGGAACAATGGTTGGATTAACGTAGTCAATCCGTTCCGTGCCTCAATGGTGCTCGGTACACCGGGTTCTGGTAAGTCCTACGCTATCGTGAACAACTACATCAAGCAGCAGATAGAGAAAGGCTTTGCCATGTATATCTATGACTATAAGTTCCCCGACCTCTCTGAGATTGCCTATAATCACCTGCTCCATCATTTGGATGCCTATAAGGTAAAGCCGCAATTCTTTGTGATTAACTTTGACGACCCTCGAAGAAGCCACCGTTGCAATCCCATCAATCCAGCCTTTATGACGGATATATCGGATGCCTATGAGAGTGCCTATACGATTATGCTCAATCTCAACCGCTCGTGGATACAAAAACAGGGAGATTTCTTTGTGGAGTCGCCGATTATCTTGCTGGCTGCCATCATTTGGTTTCTGAAAATCTATGAGGACGGGAAGTATTGCACCTTTCCTCATGCCATCGAGTTCCTGAACCGCCCCTATGCACAGATTTTCCCGATACTCACTTCCTACGATAAACTTGCCAACTACCTTTCGCCCTTTATGGACGCATGGGAAGGTGGCGCACAGGACCAGTTGCAGGGGCAAATAGCTTCGGCGAAAATCCCCTTGTCAAGGATGATTTCACCGGCATTGTACTGGGTAATGACAGGCGATGATTTCTCTCTCGACATTAACAACCCCAATGAACCGAAGGTTCTTGTTGTGGGCAACAACCCTGATCGACAGAATATCTATTCGGCTGCACTCGGACTTTACAATAGCCGTATCGTGAAGCTCATCAATAAGAAGAAGCAACTCAAATCGTCTGTGATAATCGACGAGTTGCCGACTATCTACTTTCGTGGGCTTGACAACCTTATTGCTACTGCACGAAGCAACAAAGTGGCTGTATGTTTGGGGTTTCAGGACTTTTCGCAGCTTACCCGTGACTATGGAGACAAAGAAAGCAAGGTAATCCAGAACACGGTAGGTAATGTATTTAGTGGTCAGGTTGTAGGCGAAACTGCTAAGACGCTCTCGGAACGCTTTGGCAAAGTTCTTCAACAGCGCCAGTCTATGACCATTAATCGTAATGACAAATCGACATCTATCTCCACACAGATGGACAGTCTCATCCCTGCTTCCAAAATTAGCAACCTTACACAGGGTATGTTTGTGGGTGCGGTGTCCGACAACTTTGATGAACGCATTGATCAAAAAATTTTCCATGCAGAGATAGTAGTGGACAATGCAAAGGTTTCTGCCGAGATAAAAGCATATCAGCCTATACCCACAATAGTGAACTTCATAAACAAAGATGGCTCCGATAACCTCAAAGAGACTATTGAAGCCAACTATCGTAAGGTAAAGCAAGAAATACTATTGCTTGTTGATTCAGAGATTCAAAGGATAACACACACACCAGCCTTATCCCATCTCATTCCTGCCAAGTAGCGCAAGCACAGATAGAGCGTTGTGAATGTGGTGTGACAATTAACCTGAATTATTTCATCCCGATGTCGATGACGTGTCGAGAAACTGATTCTGATGTAAGTCCTCACTTCCCATATGTATACGACACTGATCATGATTCTCTTGATGAGACTGGCCATCGTGAAGTTTTCAACTGTGTATCCTTGAACAGTTGATGTTTCATGTCATTGCCTGGAAAATTCATTGATGTGCCATTAGACTTCAGTCCCATAGCGTCACTAGAAATGCTCGTCATCGTCAAGATCAACAAGCTTGACGCCGGCTGGCTAACTTCCACAAGGCTTCCCCCTACACCTTATTCTTGCCCTTATCTCTACTCTTCTCTATCTCCTCGAGCTCCTCTAGGAAGCATTCCCTGCACAGTATGCGTCTCACATATTCTTTCACGATAATCTTTAAATACAAACTATGGTTCCATGCTGCGAAGATAGGAAATATCCAGCGATCCGACCATGCCCATGTACGTATATGGCGAATGAACAGAGCGATCTTAATGGCTCACTGATCTTACAGTGAAGGGACAACAGTCAGAATGTCATCCACAAGATGGATATCGAGCAGAAGGACACACAATAGGTCAATACCTTGCGAAACTCCTATTCAGACCTACCAAGAACAGCATACAGAAAAAGGCGACTGATGAAACATCTATCGCCTATGCCCAAGAGTGTGACCTTGCTACTGTCTGATTAGTATACAAGGCATGTGAGATTAAGAAACTTAGATTTTTAAAAATATATTCGCAATATCTGTTTCCAGTATTGAGAAACATTTTATGAAGTTCTTTTAAGTTTTGCACTAGACTAAATATTTACCAGTTTGTTCTTACACGAATGAATCATCTTAACGAAATGGAACCATCAGAATGTATTGTTGCTATAATCTGTTTTTTATTGCTAATTGCTTTGAACTGTATTTTTAATCTCAGATTTGAGTGTGTGTAGCAGATTAACTCGTGAATAGTACGTGTAATCTGTTCTTTACAGACAATAATATTACTCACCTCTATACCAGTATGTTCTGTTTGATTATCAATTGCAATGGAATCAATTGGTTCAAAATACTTATTCTCAACTAATAGCGTGTAATATTCAGGGTAAATATCTTCTTTATTGCAAGATACCAGTATTATAATTGTTCCAAAAATAACTGTCACAACTAACATCTTTATACCAAGATAGTGTTTTGTAAAATTCATGCTCATATTTTCTATCTTTATGATTGTTGGGAATATAAATGCTAATTCCTGAACTGCCATTTAAAGGGATTTTACCGTAAAACATATCTGTATGATTATATGATAATATCATATCAGATAGAAGTTTTATTACTAATTCTTTTCGTTCGGAATTTTTAAAGAGAGAAACAAAACCTCCAATGTCAAACAGCCAAGATGTTGCTTCTTGATCGTATTGTAGAATAGTGCTTATATCGGGAACTGTAACATCATGGTTTATCAATTCCTTTAAAGACTCTGAAAAAGATTTTAAAACAGATGTCTTTACAACAGTCATAGACGCTGACTTTAGGACACCTTTCTTTTCGTTATATTGAGCAATATATTTTTCTACAATTTCACTGTAATTTGGACTATTGCTTAATAATTCAGGTAGGATTTCTTTGTAAGGAAATCCTGTAGCAAGGACTTCCGTAGGCGAGGATACAATGTAATCAAAACTGTTTCTCATCTCATATAAAACTTCTATTGATGACATAAAGCAAGCGTCAAATACCAAAAAATCATAATGAAAAGGACGCAGTCTCTCTGCTAACTCCCTAATATCCATTTCATAAGGTTCTTGGGGTTCCTCTGTGGTTATATCAATTCCAAAGGAACGAGTTGATGAAGTTGAAGCACGTTTAGAATTTAAAATTTCTGATTTTGGGAGCCAAGCACTCCCATGAGACCAAAGTACAATACCTTTAATTTGCTCATTGGCTTTTCTTGAAAAGGCTATTGCGTCTTTTAAAGCACTTACAAAAACATCTGCACTTGACGAGTTTTGTTCTGGATAGGTTTTGATTATCTCGGAAACTATTAAATCTGTATTGTCTGCCTTTACTTTATATAGGCATGGGTGAGAGGTTTTGCGATTCTTTACCCTGTCTACATAAACATAAACCCCATTACTAATTTGATTTTCAGAAAAACCCCTCTCCATCTGATTGATGTTTTGTATTGCAAAGTAATCTAAGTCATTATCTGCAGCCATATAAACGAATATAGCGTTTTTCTCGGAATGCCTAACTATGTCATCATCTTCAGAGCAACTCAATAATAGCACTGACAAAAGACAACATAACATAAATTTAGTATGTATCATTCCTATTGAAATATCTTAAAGGTGTCAATTCCCTTCATTCCCGAAGTTGTATTAATAAACCAAATCTGTCCGGAGTTCCTTACAAAAGACTCAGGTTGTATTTCTCCATAAAATTTTATGTCTAAACGAGCTAGACCTTTGTACTTTTGACATTTTAAATCATAGTCGTTGTAGTCTGCAAATAGGGTTTTGCCATGGCTATATTCCTCTTTGTAGAAATTCATTATTTCTCGAATAGTATACTGTGTAGGTTTAATGACAATATTCTTAGCATAGGTACTTTCTACGGTTGTAAGCTCCCCATTCACACAATCTCCAATACTTAGCAAAATATAGTACTGGCTAATTTTAGAAAGTTCAGGCTTTAGTAAATATAAAACAGGAATACCATCTGAATTAATAGGAGTTGGACTTTCTTTTACAACCTTGGTTTTATCTATCTCATTTAAATTGGTGAAATTATGGTACTCTTTTAAATCCGCAGGGTTATGGAACACAAGAGGCTGGTTACCGATTACGGCATACTCAAGGACGGTCGAAGACAAGTTTTTGATTGAAAGAAAATCTGCTCCGTTTTCTTGATAGTCTCTTTTCAAGGTAAGCTGGCTAAAAACGCTTTTCCCCGAATGTGTACCAACAATACTGTCATAGGCGACCAAGACGTTCTCTCCACCAATCACGCAAGGAGTAGAAAGCCTCTCTGTTTTGACTTCGTTTTGACCATTATTGCCCAATATACTATAATGCACTTCCACTTCTCCGGGAATATCATCTTTTGTGGTTATTGCAATATAATTATGCCGAAGAATAGTTGTTTTGTGTACTCCTTCCTCTAAATCAACCTTTGTACATTGGGAAAACAATATTGTAAGAAAAAGCCAAACATACAATTGTAAAGAGAAGATCTTCTTCATTTTGTTACATCTTTAAATTAATCCCAAACCATTAACCAAGGATTCCACCAATCAACCTTTGTATAGTTGCCGCCATTCTTCTTGTCTCCTGGCACGCCTACTTTTGCACCATTATCTATCTGAAGGAAATAATAGTTTCTCCAGAGCCAAGAACCAGTCTGTTTTGCACCATAAGCTAAAGTCCAATGTAATTGCCTACCAGAACCACACAATCTGATTGCAGGTTTCTTATAATGCTTTATTTGGTCATATGCAAAAAGATCTGCAAAGCACAGAGCTGGATTAATCCATATTTTCCCATTGGAAGCAATAGGCATTGTCCACCCCATTTCTCCCGGAGTCATCGGTCTTCCGAAAAGACGCAAAGCAAAATTTAAAATACCAAACTCTCCAAATGAAGAAGCATTATTATAAAAGAAATCATATTTATCTTTGCCTTGATTCACATAAAGGATATATCCGCAAACCCAAGGGCCACATGCACCACCTCTTCTGTAAAAATGCTTTCTGTCATCATACTTATCAATCCATTTTAAACTTTTATCGGTACGACTAAAGATTCTTCTAAATAATCGTCCAAAAAATTTACCTTCATTATTAAGTTCTTCATCGCTTGTCTCTAAGAGTTCTTGTTCATAAGCACTTAAAGTATTCCAATATGCTTTAGCTTCTTCTTCTGTTCTTGCTAAGCTGACTTCCATAGAGTCTTTTAACGCCTCCACAGTCATATTTTTTCCATATTCGATCTCTTTATTAAGTTCTTCGTCTGCCACCATATAATCTGGTACTTTTTCAAAAGCACGTTGATCAGGTATTAATGTTGGAAGTATGTGAGTTTCCATGTGCTGGATAATCTCTTCACCTTCTAATTCTCTCATATTTTCCATGAGTACAGGAGTCCCATTATCAACTGATATAATTTGCTTGGGTGCTTTACCAGCCTTTGACCTGACTCCTACAAATTGTTCCCCTTTCCAATCCATAAAAATGGAAGGGTTGGAAGCATTGGATTTTGTTAAGAACTCATTATAATCAAAAACGCTGGAGTATACTCCGTTTATGACACTACTGTTTTTTCGGTTGGCATTGACACGTATTGTACCTATAGCATTGTTTTCCGAGTCAAATGCAATAAAATCATAAAACTTCGGCCAAGATTCCAAATTGTATATTACTACAGGATTTGGTGCTAAATGATAGCCGTTCCAGGCCATATCTTGGACAAATCCCGTTTCATTCATCTCTAACAAGGTAATTTTTCTCGCTAATTCAAAATCAAGAACTTTTTTATTTTGAGCTAATTCCTTTAATTCAACAGAGTCAGCATAAGGAATGTAAAGCTCTTGACGTTTGTGATTACTTTCTATTGAAGAACCTAATATCTCTGGAGAGAGGTCTTCGTTGTTGCACGCAAAAAGTAAAATCACACAAAAGGGAATTGATAACAGATCTATTTTATTCATAATATGTGAATTGAATATTTGTTGCTTTGGTAAATATAATAAAAGTTTATAATCCTTCCAAGAAACTGCAGTACGTTGTGGGACATATTAAAATACTTTACACATATTTAACGGTTTGATACATGTTGCATATACAAAGCCGCTATTGGTTGCACAAGTTCTTCAAGCCTCTTCAAAAAAGAGTTAGCCCTTAATTCCGCAACACTATTATAAATTAAACTTTTTAAGTACCTGAGCAACAAAAAGTTGCTCAGGATTTTGCCATGTCATAATTTTCACTTATCTTAGTGTTGCAAAAAAAACAAGAGAATCCGACGATAGACATGGCGAAGATACAAATTAAATCTGAGAGACTCACTCCTTTTGGGGGATTATTTTCAATTATTGCTGTCCGGTAAAAATAAACTGAAAGCTCTGTATCTCTTTATCCATCGGTATTGCAGCTGTTTTACTCATCCAGGGGCTTGGTTTTCAGTTTCAAACTGTAAGCATTATAAAATGCACTTATTTTGACAAGAAAAGACCTATAATAACCGATAATTCTAAGAAATAATAAGTTTAAGTCTATTTTAACTAACACAGATAGCCCCAAAAAAGTTTTACCGGACAGCAATAATTTTCAATCATGGAGCAATTTGACTCCACATTATCATCTGTAATCGACTCAACGCTCGGTCTAAGGTGTAGATCGTTCGGTTATCAGTACAGCGAAATCATCCGTTCTCTCATTAGTATCTACTTCTGTGGCGGTTCATGTATTGAGGATGTCACTACTCATTTGATGAACCACCTCTCGCTTCATCCGACACTTCGCACTTGTAGCTCTGATACTATCCTCAGAGCGATAAAGGAGTTGACACAAGAAAACATTTCATACACATCAGATATGGGCAAGACCTACGATTTCAATACGGCTGACACTCTCAATACTTTATTGCTCAATTGTATATTTGCATCTGGCCAACTGAAAGAGGGTGAGATGTATGATGTTGATTTCGACCACCTGTTCATAGAGACAGAGAAGTATTATGCAAAGCCTACATACAAAAAGTTCCTTGGTTATCGCCCTGGCGTGGGGTTATTGGCGATTTGATAGTCGGTATAGAGAATAGCGATGGTAACACAAATGTTCGTTTCCATCAGGAGGACACGCTGTAGAGGTTCTTTGAGAGATTTGAACAGAATGGGCTCATTATCAATCGCTTCAGGGCTGATTGTGGATCTTGTTCCGAGGAAATCGTGGAGGAAATAGAAAGACACTGCAAGTCCTTCTATATCCGTGCTAATCGCTGCAGTTCGATCTACAATGACACCTTTGCACTCAAAGGCTGGAAAACTGAGGAAATCAATGGCATTGAGTTTGAATTGAACTCTATCCTTGTTGAGAAGTGGAAGGGTAAAGCATACCGACTTGTGATTCAAAGACAGAAACGGATGGATGGTGTGCAGGATCTTTGGGAAGGAGAATACACATACCGTTGTATCCTGACTAACGACTATGAATCTTCCGCAAGAGAAATTGTCGAGTTCTATAACCTTCGTGGAGGAAAGGAACGTATCTTCGATGATATGAACAATGGTTTCGGGTGGGACAGATTGCCCAAATCCTTCATGGCAGAGAACACAGTGTTCCTTCTTCTTACAGCACTTATCCGTAACTTTTACAAGGCCATTATTCAAAGACTTGACGTAAAGAAGTTCGGACTCAATGCAACAAGTCGCATAAAAGCGTTTGTCTTCAGGTTTATCTCTGTACCAGCCAAGTGGATCAGGACATCAAGGCGGTATGTGCTGAATATCTATACCTGTAATAATGCTTACGCAGATGTTTTCCAGACTGATTTTGGATAGTGCCTACAACTTATGGGAATGATATTGTGTATTGCCTCAAGTCACATTGTGGGGTAAGGGGATATTGTAGGCAGAAGTGGGTGCTTCAAGTTCAAATTATCTGCAAATTCAGTAATGAGAGGACGTGTAAACGCAATAAGGACGTTCAAGGGCTTAGTTGCGGATTTGAAGTATAATAGAGAAGTATGACGCAAATATATAAAACCAAATTGTTTACAACAAATTTTTCGGCATCTTTTTTCTCTGATTTTCATATTTTTTCCAATTTTTCCAATTTCATACAGTGATGTTTCTATGAATTTCTTGAAATCCGTATACCTTCTTGTGAAAAATTTATATCTTTGCAAAATAGAATAAAGAGTTCTTTGAGGAATTGCAAAATAAAGAAGGATAAAGAAACTCGCTCGTTTCCAAATCGTTCATCTTTTATTATTCTTATTTATGTTTTCCTTTTGTAATCAGCCGATTACATTCACTTCTATTACTTTTATGCGGAGATTTGCGATTTTCGTACTGCCAAGGACATCGGTATTGACCGTCCGGAGAAGAACGAGATACTGCATAACATACCGCCCACACCCGAGCAGGAGATTTTTATCGGCAAACTGATGGAGTTTGCCAAAAGTGGAGATGCCACGCTTTTGGGACGTGCGCCGCTCAGCGAGAGCGAGGAAAAGGCAAAGATGCTTATCGCAACTGACTATGCCCGCAAAAGATTCAAGAATATTGTATCTTTCAGATAATCAATAGAATAAGAAAGAATAAAGGGTAAATGGGTTACGAGTTGGAAACGAGCGAGTTACTTTCCCATTCTTTATTCTGCATTACTTCAAAGAACACTTGATTCAATACTACAAAGTTACTCTTTTTTTAGTGAAAACCGATTGAAACACATGAAATTTAATCCCTATAAGCAACAAATTTGAATTTTGCTTGGAGTAACGTCCATAAAAGCGTATCTTTGTATTCAATGACTTCAACAACAAAAGAAAGTATATCAACAAATGAAGGCGATAAATAGGATTAAAGCTGTTTTGGCGGAAAAACAATTGTCAGGCAAATGGCTGGCGAATGAAATAGGTCGTACAGAAAATACAGTTTCTCGGTGGTGCGCCAACAAGGTGCAGCCATCTCTTGAAAATTTACTTGAAATCGCTGAAGTATTGAAAGTCGATATAAGGGAATTGCTTAGACCCTCGCAAGAGTAATGCTGTAATTCCTCTTATAATTTTTCTCTAATAGTAAACTTCTCATAATAAAATACTATGTGAAGATAATACAATCAAGAATTATGAGCAAAAAAGATTTGACTGAAGAAGATATAAAGTTGCGTTTTATAACACCTGCTATAATTAATGCAGGATGGAAAAACGAACATATCCGAATGGAATACTATTTTACCGATGGTAGGGTGATATTTCAAGGTAATATACATGCACGTCAAACTGGCAAGAAAGCGGACTACCTCTTATTTCACGCTGCTAATAAGCCTATTGCTATTGTAGAGGCTAAAGACAATAGCAAACCTCTTGGGGGAGGTATGCAACAGGCGATGGAATACGCTCAGATTCTTGATATTCCTTTTGCATACAGTTCTAACGGAGATGGATTCTTAGAGCATGATTTTCTGACTGGGAAAGAAACAGAACTATCGTTGGAACAGTTTCCTACGCCTGATGCTTTGTATCAACGGTTAATCAAAACCAAACAGTTGGATAAAGAGGCTTTGAAAATCGTAGAGCAACCGTTCTATTCAGACCAATATACTTATGAGCCGAGATACTATCAGCGTATTGCTGTAGAACGTACTGTTGAAGCTATTGCCAAAGGTAAAGACAGAGTGTTGATAGTTATGGCTACGGGTACAGGTAAAACTATCACAGCTTTTCAAATCATTCATCGTTTGAAAGCTTCTGGCGCAAAGAAAAAGATACTATACCTTGCAGACCGAAATATTCTGATAGATCAAACGATGGTACAGGACTTCAAGCCTTTCAAAAAGGTTATGACCAAAATACAAGGTGCAGCTATCGACTCTGCCTATGAAGTCCATATGGCTTTATATCATCAACTGGTTTCTAATGAAGAAGGAGTAGAAGACCCATTCAGACAAGTTCAGCCAACTTTCTTTGATCTTATAATTGTTGACGAGTGTCACCGTGGTAGTGCTAAAGATGATAGCGCATGGCGAAAGGTGCTTGAGTATTTTAATACAGCCACTCAAATCGGTATGACTGCTACTCCAAAGGCAGAGAATGGAGCTAATAATCTTGATTACTTTGGCGAACCTGTGTTTACCTATTCACTCTTACAGGGAATACAGGACGGATTTCTTGCTCCTTATCGAGTAACGAATTCCTATATTAGTATAGATTTACAAGGTTTCAAACCGAATGAAGATGAGAAAGACTTGCTGGGCAGGGATATAGTGCAACGTTTGTATGAGCGTAAGGATATAGGCAGGGACATTGCTTTCACCAAGCGAAGGGAGATAGTTGCCAAGCGTATTACAAAGATGTTGAAACAGATAGGCAGAATGACTAAGACTATTGTGTTCTGTACGGACATAGAAGAGGCAGAAGCAATGAGAAGTCTGTTGGTCAATCTTAATGCAGGCCTTTGTGCCAGAGATTCACGTTACGTTATGCGTATAACCGGTGATGACAATGTGGGAAAGAAACAGTTAGACAACTTTATTGACGTAGACCAAGCTTACCCAACAATTGTAACAACATCTGAATTACTTGCTACTGGTGTAGACTGCAAGACTTGTGGACTTATTGTCATTGATAAGGAAATTGGCTCTATGACGGAGTTTAAACAAATCATCGGACGTGGTACACGTCTAAGAACTGATAAGGGGAAATGGCATTTGGAAATATTGGATTTCCGCAATGCCACTGCTAAATTCAAAGACCCGAAATTTGATGGTGACCCTGAGCCACCACAAGGAAAAGGTTCGAAGACTTATACCATACCTGACAAATCACCAACTATTATCTCTGAACCACAACATGTCAAGTATCTTGTTGAGGGTGAACAAATTGCTATCACTACGGAAATTGTGACTGTTCTAGGTGAAGATGGTAGAACCATGCGTACAGAAAGTGTTACAGACTATACGCGCAAACAAATTCGAAAGCGTTATGCTACCTTAAACGATTTTGTAAAGAACTGGACAGAAGCGGAGCGGAAAAAAGTAATCGTTGATGAATTAAAGGACTATAGTGTCCTTGTCGATGCTGTTAGGGAGAAGAATCCTGCATTGGCACATGCAGACATCTTTGACGTGATATGTCATGTGGCGTACGATCAGCCGCCTATGGCAAGGCGTGAAAGGGCAAACAATGTCAAGAAGCGGAATTACTTTGCTAAATATGAAAGTAAGGCGCGAGAAGTGTTAGAGGCTCTTCTTGATAAATATGCGGATTATGGTATTTTGAATCTTGAAGACTCAGATATTCTTGACACAGATCCATTTAATAAGATAGGCAAACCACAAAGAATAGTGAAGCTATTTGGAGGGATAGATAAATATGAACAGGCATTGAAAGAGCTTGAAAACGAAATATATAAGACGGCATAAAAATGGCAGTAAATAATATAGTAAAGCGTTTGCAAAATATCATGCGCCAAGATGCGGGTATTAATGGTGATGCACAGCGTATTGAGCAGATGACATGGATGTTTTTCCTAAAGGTGTATGACACGCAAGAGGAAACATGGGAATATAAGGCCAGTAAGGATCGTACAATCTTTGAATCCATTATTCCTGAAGAGTTGCGTTGGAGAAATTGGGCGATAGATGAGAAAGATGGTGATGCAATGACAGGTGATGCTTTGCTTTCATTTATCAACGATAAACTGTTCCCTACCTTAAAAGGACTTGAGGTAACACGTGATACTCCTCGTAGTAAAGCTATTGTAAAAGAGGTGTTTGAGGACTTGAACCAATATATGAAAAATGGTATCTTGCTGCGTCAGGTAGTCAATGTTATCAATGAAATAGAGTTTGATGATGCAGCTGATCGACACATGTTTGGTGATATCTATGAGGGCATACTCAAAGACCTCCAATCGGCAGGTAACGCTGGAGAGTTCTACACTCCTCGTGCATTGACAGATTTCATCATCCAGCAGCTTTCACCTGTACTTGGTGAAACCATAGGTGATTTCACTTCGGGAACAGGTGGATTCCTCACCTCTGCATTGAATTATTTACATAAACAAGTGAAAACTACCGATGATGGAAGACTCTATCAACAAGCTGTCATTGGACAGGAGTGGAAACCTCTACCTTACCTTCTGTCTATCACTAACCTGCTCTTACATGACGTAGAATCTCCGAATATCCGCCATTGCGATTCACTGGGTACGAAGATGTCCGATTTCAAAGAGGAAGACAAGGTTAACGTGATAGCGATGAATCCCCCATACGGTGGAAGTACTGATGCTGCCTCTAAGAGTAATTTTCCTATGGAATTCCGTTCAAGTGAGACGGCAGACCTTTTCATGGTACTTATTATGTACAGATTGAAAGCTAATGGACGTGCAGCTGTCATTGTTCCAGATGGTTTCCTCTTTGGTACGGATGGAGCAAAGCTTGCCATTAAGCAAAAGATGCTTCGATATTTTAATCTCCACACTATTATTCGTTTGCCTGGTAGCATCTTTGCACCTTATACCAGTATCGCAACAAATATCCTGTTCTTCAATAATGAACGAGCTGAGGGAGCTGGAGAAGGCTTCTCTACCGATAGAACATGGTTCTATCGTCTTGATATGCCAGAAGGATATAAGCATTTCTCTAAGACAAAGTCAATGAAATTAGAGCATTGTCAACCTATCTGTGATTGGTGGAACGATCGCAAGGAAATAGCTTCGGATGAATTGGGGGAGAAAGCTCGCTGCTTTACTGCCAAAGAATTGTCTGAAATGGATTTCAACTTCGACCAATGCAAGTTCCCTAAGGATGAAGAAGAGATACTCCCCCCTGCCGAACTCCTTGCCAACTATTTCAAGAAGCGTAAGGCGCTTGACGATGAGATAGATAAGACGCTGGCAGAGATACAGCGGATATTAGGAATAGAAATAAATAAAGATTAGTAACTTTAGTTTGACGGACAATGAAAGACTTGACAGTTTCAAATATTGAACGCCAAAACGTACTCAACAACCGTTTTGCTATTAATAAGATACAGGAGCAACTTGATATTACAGGCATGCTCTTTGAAGGCGAATATTGGCTGACAAAAAAATGGTTGCCGAATTTTATGGTGTAGATGTTTCCACTATAGATAGATACCTTGCTTCTAATGGTGATGAGCTAAAGCATAATGGATATATTTTATGTAAGGGTAAATCACTGAAAGAGTTCAAGTTACAATTTGCTCACCTTATTAATGAGGCGAGCAAAACCACTCAGTTAGGTCTCTTTAATTTCAGAGCATTCCTTAATATGGGTATGCTGCTCACAGAGAGTGAAAGGGCAAAGACATTGCGTAGCATGATTCTCGATTTGGTCATTGCTACAATACATGAAAAAACAGGTGGTGGGACAAAGTATATCAACAGAAGGGATATAAATTATATTCCAGCTGCTTTCTCAAGACATGCTCTTGCGAATAATTACTTCATTCATGTCCGGACAAGACTATGATGAAGAACTGAAAATTGACATTGCTAATGCGATGAGTAATGGAGAGTTAGGTATAAATGGTGAAGATTACAGAAAAAAGAATGACAATGAAGATTATTAAGAAGATTCTGCTCATGATTTGTTTGTGTTGGGGACTTACGGCCAATGCACAGACTGTCGGATATACATATAAGGCGCTTGCAGTCGAAGGTTGCAATATGAAGTATAGTGTGGTGAAGCAGGACACAATGTACTCCATAGTTGCGACAGTAAGCTCAGACAGAATGAATTTCCTCAGTAATCCGACAATGAAGATAAGGACTTTCTCTGGAAAATACCTTGAATTAAAGGGGACTGTAATTGGTAATGGGAGCCAGTCAGTAGGTATTATCAGCGGCAATGTCGTAATACCTGTTACGGAGATAAGTTCTACCGCTCAGTTTTGGATCACTCCACAGCAATTTGAAATCTTGAATGAGGGTGTGGCAAAGATACGTCTTTCCATGACACCGATGAATCACGAGCGTACCTTCAAGAAAGACAAGATTGGAAAAAAACTCTATCAGTTCTACCAGAAGGAGAAACAAAAGGATGAAAACTTCTAAATCAATTGGAACAGAATGAACGGCAAGCAATTAAAAAACAGCATATTGCAATGGGCGATACAGGGTAAACTTGTACCGCAAGACCCTAATGATGAACCTGCATCCGTACTGCTTGAAAAGATTCGTGCAGAAAAGGTAAGACTTATTAAGGAAGGGAAAATCAAGAAAGATAAGAAAGAATCTATCATTTACCGTGGTGAGGACAATTCCTATTATGAGAAGTTTGCCGATGGTAAGGTGGTTTGCATTGATGATGAAATACCATTTGAGATACCAAGTGGATGGAAATGGTGTAGATTTTCAAGCATATATTGGCAACTTACAGATGGCACACATTCTACGCCTAAGTATACTCAGAGCGGCATACCATTTCTATCTGTAAAGGATATGAGTACTGGAAATTTATCTTTTTCCAACACAAAATTTATTTCCGAAAAGGAACATAAACTTTTATCTCAACGTTGTCATCCATGCAAGGGGGATTTGTTGCTTTCTAAAGTTGGCACTACGGGTATTCCTTTAATCATTGATGATGATAGAGAATTTAGCATATTCGTAAGTCTTGCACTTATTAAATTTTTTCCAAAATTTATCGACAGTTCATTTCTGATAACTTTGCTAAATAGCCCATTAGTTCAAATGCAAGTTAAAGAAAACACTAGAGGTGTGGGTAATAAAAACTGGGTACTAACAGCAATTTCGAATACATTATTGGTTATTCCTCCACTACATGAGCAACAACGTATCGTTGAAAAAATTGGCTTTTTAAACCCTTATATAGTGAGGTATGCTCGCTCTGAAAGCAAATTATCCCACTTGAACAAGGAGATAGGGTCAAACTTAAAGAATAGCATACTTCAAGAAGCTATCCAAGGTAAACTTATTCCACAAGACCCTAATGATGAGCCCGCATCTGTTCTTCTTCAACGCATTAAAGA
>OGEJ01000384.1_pt1 | contig 17189 bp, 13 predicted proteins | sample 1570701 | NCBI WGS metagenome assembly OGEJ01 (sample SAMEA2582140, study PRJEB24529) | metagenome | biome: Human gut stool | place: China | collected 2011
TCGAAAACAGTAGTGCCCTGCTGCCTCGATTCACGGCAGCTTGACAAGGTGCGTTGTCCGGAAGCTGCTGGCCTCTGTAGCAAGGCCCGCCCTTTTGCGCCACATTGAGCCTCAGGCATCCAGTTCAGTGCTGCCCGGCCTGCCAAGGGCTCCCCTCGGTAGGGGAGCTGTCTGCGAAGCAGACTGAGAGGTTTACTCCTTATTTAGTCTTTCTTCGGCACCGGCATCTCGAAGTCACAGCCCTCTTTTGCGCAGTAGAGCTTGGAGCCCTTGCGGAACAGAGTGGAGCCGCACTTCTCGCACTTGACGGCCACCGGCATATCCCAGGTCATGAAGTCGCAGTCGGGGTAGCGCTCACAGCCGTAGTAGATGCGGCCCTTGGCGCTCTTGCGCTCCAGCATACGGCCCTTGCCGCACTTGGGGCAGATGCCGCCGGTGTCCTTCACGAGGCGCTTGGTACCGCGGCACTCGGGGAAGCCGCTGCAGGCCAGGAATTTGCCGTACTTGCCCACCTTGATGACCATGGGACGGCCGCAGAGGTCGCAGACCTCGCTGGACGGCTCGTCCGGCACCTTGACCTTCTTGCCTTCCATGTTCTTCTCGGCCTGCTCGAGGCTGGCGGCGAAGCCCTTGTAGAAGTCGTCCACGGTCTTGTGCCAGTCCGTCTTGCCGCTCTCGACCTTATCGAGGTTCTTCTCCATCTCTGCCGAGAAATCCACGTCCACGATGTGGGGGAACTGCTCCAGCATCAGGCCGTCCACGGCCCGGCCCAGCAGGGTGGGCTTGAGCTTCTTCTGCTCCCGCTCCACATAGCCGCGGTCGATGATGGTGGTGATGATGGGGGCGTAGGTGGAGGGGCGGCCGATGCCGTTCTCTTCCAGCGCCTTGATGAGGGTGGCTTCGGTGTAGCGGGCGGGGGGCTGGGTGAACTTCTGCTCGCTCTTCAGCTCCCGCAGCTTGAGCACCTGACCCTCCTCGAGGGGAGGAAGGCTGGTCTCCTTCTTTTCCTTCTCGTCGGTGGCCTCTTCGTACAGGGCGGTGAAACCGTCGAAGGTGACCGTGTAGCCGCTGGCCTTGAAGCGGTAGCCGCCGGCATAGACGGTGACGGACACGGTGTCCTGCTGGCAGTCCGCCATCTGGCTGGCCATGAAGCGGCTCCAGATCATCCGGTAGAGCTTGGCGGTATCGCCGCTGATGCTCTTGTCCACCTCGTCGGGGGTCAGGCCCGGCACAGAGGGACGGATGGCCTCATGGGCGTCCTGCGCTGCCGTGGCGCTCTTGGTCTTCCAAGTGCGCTTGTAGGGGCAGATATAGCTCTCGCCGTAGGCCCCGGCGATGTACTCTCTGGCAGCTGCCACCGCCTCGTCGGAGATGCGGAGGCTGTCGGTACGCATATAGGTGATGAGGCCCATGGTGCCGTGGCCGGCGATGTCCACGCCTTCGTACAGGGTCTGGGCGGCCCGCATGGTGCGGGTGGCCGTGAAGCCCAGACGGCGGGATGCCTCCTGCTGCAGGGTACTGGTGATGAAGGCCGGGGTGGGCTGCTTCGCGCGCTTGCCCTTTTTCAGTTCGCCCACGGTGTACTCGGCCCCCTCGAGGCCCTTTTCGATGGCGCGGGCCTCGGCCTCAGAGTGAGGCAGGAGCTTTTTTCCCTTGTCGTCGGAGGCCAGACGGGCCGTAAAGCTCTTCCGGCCCACGCCCAGGGTGGCGTCCACGTTCCAGTATTCCTCGGGCTTGAAGGCTTCGATCTCCTTCTCGCGGTCGTCGATGATGCGGACGGCCACGCTCTGGACGCGGCCCGCCGACAGGCCGCGCCGGACTTTCCGCCACAGGAAGGGGCTCAGCTTATAGCCCACCAGACGGTCCAGCACACGGCGGGCCTGCTGGGCGTTGAAGAGATCTTCGTTGATGGCGCGGGGGTGGGCCATGCCCTCCTTCACGCCCTTCTTGGTGATCTCATCGAAGGTCACGCGGTTGGGCTCGTGGGGGTCGAGGCCCAGGATGTTGGCCAGATGCCAGCTGATGGCTTCACCTTCACGGTCCGGGTCGGTCGCCAGCAGCACACCGTCGGAGTGCTTGGCCTTGCTCTTCAGCTCTTTGATGAGCTTTTCCTTGCCTTTGATGCTGATGTATTGCGGCGCATAGTCATGCTCGATGTCGATGCCCAGCTGGGAGGCGGGCAGATCGCGGATGTGGCCCATGCTGGCCGTAACTTCGTAGTCTTTGCCCAGATATTTGCCGATGGTCTTCGCCTTGGCAGGCGACTCCACGATGACGAGTTTTGCCATTACGTTCTTCTCCTATATATAAATCCTCATCAGCCGCTGTGCTCAGGGAAAAGGCGAAGCCCGCCATTTTTCCTGGAAACACCCGTGTACCGGACTGCCAAGGCCTCCCCTCCATAGGGGAGGTGGCATCGCGCAGCGATGACGGAGAGGTTATTCCTCTTTAACTTGCGCTTCCTCCGCGCAGAATATACCGTTTGCCCGGCAGACAGCTCACCCGGCCCGCAAGCTCGAGCTTCATCAGGACGCCCAGCAGTGCCGCCGTGGGCAGGCCGCTCTTGACGCCCAGCTCCTCCACGCCCTGCGCCTTTGCGCCGAGACAGGAGAGCACCAGCCGCTCATTTTCACTCAGGGGCCGGGGCGTCTCCCGGGGTACCGGGGCCGGTCTTGCGGCCTGCAGCCCCAGTGTACCAAATAAATCCGCCGCTGTACAGACCGCTTTTGCGCGTCCGTCCCGCAGAAGGGCATTCGTCCCCGCCGAGGCGGGCGAAAAAATGCTGCCCGGCACGGCGAATACCGGCTTACCGTACCGCTCTGCGTGGCCCACAGTGGACATGGTGCCGCTCTTTTCCTTGGCCTCCACCACCACCAGCGCCCCGGAGAGGGCCGCGATGAGGCGGTTGCGCTGCAAAAATCCCACGGCACCCACCGGCTCACTTTCGGGCGGGTACTCGCTGATGACGCAGCCCCGCCTCTCGATGGCCCGGCGGAGTTCCCGGTTGGCGGCGGGGTAGGTCCGGTCGATGGGGACGCCCATCACCGCGATGGTGGGGCAGTTCTCCCCTACCGCCGCCCGGTGTCCGGCGCTGTCCAGCCCGTCGGCCAGACCGCTCACGATGACAGCCCCCGCCCGGGCGAGGCCCCGCCCGATGTCCTCTGCGGCCCGCAGACCGTATTCGGTGGGCTTCCGGGTCCCCACCATTCCCACGGCGGCAGGCTCATTGAGCCAGCGTGGGTCGCCGGTGCAGTAGAGCACCAGCGGCATATCGGAGATGCGGGAGAAGGCCAGCGGATAGTCCGGGTCGTCATAGGGCAGGATGCGGATGCGCCGGGCCGCGCACCGCCGCGCAAAGGCCCGGTAGTGCTCGGGAGTGTTATCCGGCAGGCAGGCGCGCTGGACGGCGGCAGGTCCGGCAGCGGCGGCGAAGGCATCGGTGTCCCGAGCCTCCCATGCCTCCTGCGCCCCGCCGAAGGCGTCCAGCACGGCCCCGGCCCGCTGGCTGCCCGCGCCCAGCGTCCCCGCCAGCCAGAGCCAGCACAGGAGCGGGTCGGGGGCCGGTTCGGGCGGGAAAAGGCTCAGCTGCCCCTCCCCGGCCCGCGTCACAGGCTCTCCTCCCGGAAATGCCAGAGCAGGATGCTGCCCGCGATGCCGGCGTTCAGACTCTCGACCCGGTCGGTCATGGGGATGCGGACGGTGCCGGTGCAGGCGGCGATGGTCTCATCGGTGAGGCCCTGACCCTCGCTGCCGATGACGACGCAGACGCCGTCCGGGCAGCCGGACGCCGCCGCACTCAGGGGCTGGGACTGGTAGAGGGCGGCGGCAAGGCAGGTGATGCCCTTCTCCCGCAGCAGGGCGATGGCCTCGGGCATCTTCCCCGCCTCGATGACGGGGATGCGCACCGCTGCGCCCATGGAGGCCCGAAGGGTCTTGGGCGCAAAGACGCTGGCGCAGCCGTCGCTGAGCAGCACGCCGTCAAAGCCGAAGGCCGCCGCAGAGCGGAGCAGCGTTCCCACGTTGCCGGGGTCCTGCACCCGCTCGAGGGCGAGGTAGCGCCCGCCGGTTTTCACCTCTTCTAAGGTATGCACCGGGGTGCGGAAGACGCCGAACACCCCCTGATGGGTCCCCACGTCGGCCAGCTTATCGGCCACATGGTCTTCCACAAGGTAGTGTTCGCCCGGCAATTCCGAAAGCTCCGGGCATTTTTCCAGCGCCGACTCGGTGCAGAAGAGGGTCTCCAGCTCTGCGCCCCGGCAAAGCTCGGGGCAGAGCTTCCGCCCCTCGGCCAGAAAGCGGCCCTCAGCCCGGCGGAACGCCCCGCTGGACGCCAGACGGCAGGCGTATTTGACTTTTGCGTTTTCCCGGCTGGTGATCTTCTCCATCCGTCTTTCCTCCAACTACCAAAACATACAAAAAGGACGCCCGCGTATTTGATACGCGCGGGCGTCTTTTTTAAGGTCTATTAGGCGTTCTTCACGGTCTCGACCAGAGCTGCGAAGCTCTTGGGATCGTTGATGGCCATCTCGCTGAGCATCTTGCGGTTCAGCTCGATGCCAGCCTTCTTCAGGCCAGCCATGAAGCTGGAGTAGTTCATGCCCAGAGGACGGACAGCGTTGTTGATGCGGCAGATCCACAGGTTGCGGAACTGGCGCTTCTTCATGCGGCGGCCAGCCAGAGCGTAGTTGCCGCTCTTCATGACCTGCTGCTTAGCCATCTTAAAGTGCTTGCTCTTGCAGCCGTAGAAGCCCTTGGCCAGCTTCAGCATCTTCTTGCGACGTTTGTGAGTCATGGTTGCGCCCTTAATACGTGCCATTTTTTATATCTCCTTTAGTTATCTCAGTAGAATGTGTTTGCCTGCGGCTCGCTCTTAGGCGTAGGGCAGCATGCTCTTGATGGTAGCTGCGTTGGTCTTATCAACGTAGCTGGGCTGACGGTAACCACGGGTCAGCTTGGTGGTCTTCTTGGTCAGGATGTGGCTGCGGAATGCATGGCCGCGCTTGATCTTGCCGTTCTTGGTCAGCTTAAAGCGCTTCTTAGCGCCGGAGTGCGTCTTCAGTTTCATCTTAGCCATTTTAGTATCCTCCTAAAATTAGTCCTTATTGGGTTTCGGGATCAGCAGAATGGACATCGTGCGGCCCTCGAGGACCGGCGGCTTATCCATGCTTGCCTGAGGCAGGGCCTCAGCAAAGCGCTTCAGCACGTCAGCACCGAGTGCGCTGTGCGCCATCTCACGGCCGCGGAAACGGATCGAGGCCTTTACCTTGTGGCCAGCGGCCAGGAACTTGGCCGTCTGGTTCAGCTTGGTGTTGAAGTCGTTGGTGTCAATGTTGAGCGAGAGGCGGGTCTCTTTGACTTCGACCACCTTCTGGTTCTTCTTGGCTTCCTTCTCCTTCTTCTGCTGTTCAAAGCGGTACTTGCCGTAATCCAGCACCTTGCACACAGGCGGGACAGCCTGCGGGGCGATCTTGACCAGATCAAGTCCGGCGTCCTCAGCAGCGCGCATGGCCACCTGAATGCTGACCACGCCCTTCTGCTCGCCGTCGGCTCCGATCAGGCGAACCTCACGGTCACGGATCTGACCGTTGATCTCCAGTTCCTTCGACTTTCCAGCGGTAGCGATAATGAATGCACCTCCAAACAATAGTCCATAGTGTTGCGTTTTTTGGCATAGAAAACGCGGCCGCCCCAGTTTCGGGACAGCCGCGCGAAATTCACTCAAAAGCGCGATTCGGTCTTCAAGACGAATCGGTTCAGGGTATAGCCCGGGGATCCTTACCCCTCAAGGCGAGCGCGGCACAGGCCGTAGCTGCTTTCTTTACTCGAGTATTCTACCACACCCCGGGGAGGCTGTCAAGCATTTTTATGCGGGAATTTGAAATTTTATGTTTAGGGGCGGCTTCAAGGCTCTCCCTTTGGGAGAGCTGGCGCGAAGCGCCTGAGAGGGCAAGCCCGGCACGACAGAACCGACACACGGCGATAGGCAGGCTCTTTGTCAGAGCGATACTATCGCTGTGCCTGTGCTTCTCTGTCAGCGTCCTTGCCCTCTCCGTCACCTTCGGTGACACCTCTCCCAAAGGGAGAGGCTTTGCGCCCCGCTTTCTTATTATACCTCTATCAGCTCCCCCAGCTCCAGCGAATATATCCCTTTATAAGTCACCCGCCGGGGGGCGAAGCGCTTCTCAATGGCCTTGGCATAGAGCTCCAGCTGAGCGCGGTAGGCGCGGACGAAGTCGGCAGGGGTCTTGCGGCGGTCCGTCTTGTAGTCCAGAAGCTCGAGGTGGTCGGGGTAGACGAGGACGATGTCCGCGATGCCCTGCACCAGCACCCCGGCGTCGGCGGCAGGGCCGTCGGGCAGGGCGCGGCCCTGGGCGGCCATGACCTCGGCGGCGGGCAGCGACGTGATAAAAGCCAGCTCCCGCAGCACATCCTCTGCCCCGCAGATGCGGCGGAACGCCTCGCTGCGCACAAAGCGGAGTATCTTATAGACATCCAGCTTTCCGGCAATGGCGGGGAGCGTGAGCTGCGCCGCCGCCTGACGCTCCCGCTCGGCGCGGACGGCATCCAGAACGGCGTCGTCCTCTGCGTCCCGCACAGCGGCCAGCGCCCCGAAGTCGGCGTGCTCGAGGAAGGCATGGAGAGCCGTACCCATCTCGGCAGCGGTGAGGCCGTCCTTCGAGAGGAAGCCCGGGCGCTCAAGGGTGGTCTGCTCCGCGGCGTGGACGAGGCTGGTCACGCTGACCTTGGCCGGGATGTCCGCCAGCGCTGCCGCCGGATACCGCCAGCCGAAGCCCTGCCGCAGCGTCTCCACAAGGGCCGGGTCGGCCTCGGGCCGGGGAGGCTCTTCCGCCTCGGCGGGGGCTTCTTCGGGCGGGAGGACATCGGCCTGCACCGTAAGGGCAATGGCGCTCCCGGTGTCCGCAAAGGGCAGCTCGAGGTTCCCCGCCAGACGGCGGAGAGGCCCACCGTTGGGGTGGACGAGGAGCGCCGCCCGCAGCCAGTCGGCGAAGCTGCCCGCCTGAGCGTTCAGGGTCTCCCCCGCCCCGGCGGCGAGGAAGGCGGCGGCTTTGGCGAAGGGGTTGGACGTCCGGCCGATGCCCAGCGGGACCGTCAGGATCAGCTTATCCTGCGCCCGGGTGAGGGCCACATACAAAAGCCGCATCTGCTCACTCCGCATCTCGGCGGCGTGGACCGTGGAGAGGGCGGTGTAGGCCGCCGTCTTATAGGCCCCCTCGCCGCCCTCGGGACGGAGACGGAGGCCCGCGCCCCAGACGCGGTGGAGCAGGACGGGCTGGCGGGTGTCGGCGGCGTTGAACTGCCGGGCCGTGTCGGCCACGAACACCACCGGGAACTGCAAGCCCTTGGAGCGGTGGATGGTCATGATGGTGACGCAGCCGGGCCGCGCCCCGCCGGGGGCAGTCTCCTGCCCGGTGGAGCCCGCCAGCGTGGCCGCGTCGATGGCACGGACGAGGGCCGAGATGCCGCCCGCGCCCGCCCCGGCGCAAAAGGAGGCGAAACGCCGCGCGTCCTCCCGGCGGCGCTGGCCGTTCTCCATGGCACCGAGGGCGGCGAGGTAGCCGGTGGAAACAAAAATTTCTTCCAGCAGTTCCTCCACCGGCACGCTCCGGGCCATCCGGCGCAGGGCCGTCAGACGCCGGTAGAACGCCTGCACCCGGAGGGTGAAAGCATCCTCCGCCCCGCTCTGGACGGCCTGTAAAACTGCGCCGTAGAGGCTGATGCGGGTGTGCTGATCGGGTGTCTGCGCCCCGGCCCGGAGGCGGACGAGGTCGTCGTCCGTAAAGCCGAACATCGGCCCCAGCATGGCGGCAGCGAGATAGATGTCCTGCGCGGGGTTGTCGATGACCCGCAGCAGGGCGATGAGGGGGCGGATGTGGGGCGCGTCCAGCAGGTTCTCCCGGGCGTCGGCGTAGACCGGGATGCCCCGGGCCGTCAGGGCCTCGGCGTAGGCCGGAAAGTCGCCTCTCGCCGCCAGCAGGACACAGCAGTCCTCGTACTGCACCGGGCGGGTGGTGCCGCCGTCCCGCACCGGCTCGCCGGAGGCCACCATCGCCTCGATGCGGCCGGTGATATACTGTGCGTCCGTCTCGGCGGCATCGTCGGGCAGGAAGTGGGCCTCCACACTGCCCTCGTACGCGCCGGGTGCGCCGCAGACGAGGCGCTGTCCGTCGCCGTAGGCCGTGTCGCCCAGAGCGGGCGTCATGAGCTGTTCGAAGATAAAGTTGATGCCCGCCACCACCTGCGGGGCAGAGCGGAAGTTGGCATCCAGCGCCAGCATAGCGTTCTCGCCCGGCCTGCCGTCTTCGGGCCGGGGGCGGGCCTCGCCGCCGGGCAGGAGGGGCCAGCTCTCCAGCTTTTCCCGGAAGATGCTGGGGTCCGCCTGACGGAAGCGGTAGATGCTCTGCTTTAAGTCGCCCACGAGGAAGAGGTCATCCCCTGCCGGGCTGGCCAGACAGCGGTAAAGGGCGTCCTGCAGGGCGTTCGTGTCCTGATACTCATCCACCATGACGGCGGCGTAGCCCTGCCGGATGCCCTGACACAGCTCGGTAGGCTGGCCGTCGGCGTCCCGCAGGAGCCGCAGGGCCAGATGCTCGAAGTCGCTGAATTCCAGCAATCTCCTCTCCCGCTTCCGGGCCGCAAAGCGGGCGTCGAAGTCCCGCACGGCGGCAAAGAGGGCGCGGAGGCAGGGTTCGGCAGCGCGGCGGTCAAGCTCGGCTTCGTCGAGGCTGCAACTGATGAGGTCTTCGATCTTCTCAAAGAGCTTCGCGGCCTCGTCGGCCCGGGTCTTGACGGCGTCCTTGTGCTCACCGGTGAGCCGCTTTTTCATATTTTTGAGGCCGGGGGCCTGTTCCATGCCGAGGACGTAGGGCGTCAGCCTGTCGTAGAGGGGCGTCCATTCCCCCGCCCCGGCCAGACGCTCCACCTCGCCCAGCAGGGCGGCGGAGTTTTCCAGCCGCTCAAGGGGTTCGGCGAACTTCTCGTTCACTGCCGCCACGGCCTTTTCCTTGGCGGCAGGGGTCTTTTTGCTGGCCTCGGCGTCGGACTGAGCGGTCACGAAGTCCTCCCTGCAGTCGTTCCGCGCGGCGCAGAGCAGCTCCTTCGCGGCCCGGGCAGAGCGGGCGGCCTCCTGCATCAGAATATCATGCCAGCAGGTGCGGGCAAAGCCGTTCTCGTCCTGCCACGGGGCCAGCATCTCGTCCAGCTTTTTATCGTAGTCCGGCAGGGCGCGGAGGAAGTCATAGACCTGCAAAACCGCCTCCCCCGCCGCCTTGTCGGTGCGGCCCTTGCCGTAGAGGTCGGCAAAGGCGCAGAAATCCGCGTCCTGATAGGCCGCTTCCAGCGTCTCGGAGAGGGCCGCGTTCCGCAGCATCTCCACGCTGCCGGGGTCGGCAGGGGTGAAATCCGGCGGGATGTCCAGCGCCTGAAAGTGCTTGTGGAGCAGGTCGAGGCAGAAGGCGTCGATGGTGCAGATGGAGGCTCTCTGCAGCAGCATCCGCTGGCGGCGGAGGGCCGTGCTGCCCGGCTCTGCCTGACTGCGGCGGAGCAGCGCCTGCCCGATGCGGGCGCGGAGCTCTGCGGCGGCGGCGTTGGTGAAGGTGACGATGAGGAGCCGGTCGGCGTCCACGGGATGTTCCGGGTCGGTGATGAGCCGGACGGCCCGCTCCGTCAGGACAGCGGTCTTTCCGCTGCCGGCGGCGGCGCTCACCAGCAGCGCACCGCCCCGGTCGTCGATGGCGGCGCGCTGGGCCGGGGTCCATTTTGTCTCGCTCACTGGTCTTCCTCCTTCTTTTTATCTGAATTTTCTGGCGGTTCAAACGGCTTTGCGGGGGCGTCCAGCGCCCGCTCTCCGATGCCCTCCTCATGGCAGCAGATGAAGCCGTAGTCACACCACCGGCAGGGGCTGCGGCCCGTGACCAGCGGCTCGGCGGCGATGCAGCCGCTGTAGAGCTCTTCGCCCATCCGGGTCACAAGGTCGTCCAGATGGAGCTGGATGCGGGAGAGCTTGGCCCTGTCGGCACGTTTCTCTTTCTGGTAGGGGCTGGGTACACCGCCCCGGAAGCTGAAGGGCAGATACCGCCCCGTCTCCTCGGCGTCCATGGCGTCGAAGACCTTCTGCTCGTCCCGGACGAGGCCGTCCAGCTTGTATTCCATGCTCCGGGCGGCCTTGCCCCGGGTGGTCGTCTCGGGGGCCGGGTCGGCCAGCAGGTACAGCACACCCGCAGGCTCTGCCCCGGTGAAGCGTCCGTCGGCGTCCCGGGTCAGGCTGAACAGGTAGAGCAGCATCTGACAGTCGAGGCCGCAGTAGACTTCCCGCAGGTCGAGCTTTTTCGTGCCGGTCTTATAGTCCACCACCCGCACCCAGCGGGTGCCGTCGTCCTCGATCCACTCGTCGGCGCGGTCCACGGTGCCGATGAGCTGCACCGTCCGGCCATCGGAGAGGCGGTAGGTCTGGCCCCGCACGGCGTCCTCGCCGGGGCCGATCTTCAGCTCACAGGCCACCGGTTTGAAGCTGGACTGGCGCTGCTCGTCCCGCAGGTAGCAAAGCAGGCCCGTCATGCTCTTTTTGAGGCGGGAGAGCAGATAGGCGAAGCGGGCCGTGTCCTCGGGGAGGTAGCGCTTTGCGTACTCATCTACGAGAAGTCCGGCCAGCGCCGCCACGGCCTCGTCGTCGAGGTCGAGGAAGGGCTGTAAGCCAGCGCAGGGGTTGTCAGGGCCGGGGTGGGGGTCGAGGGCCATCTGGAGCACCCAGTGCATGAGGGTGCCGCTCTGGTCGGCGGAAAGCTCGGCCCGCTTCCGGGGTCGCAGACCCAGCACATACTGCAAAAAATAGCCGTACCGGCAGGTGTAGTATTTTTCGAGCTGACTGGGCGAGATGCGGAGCCGCCGGCCCAGCAGCGTTTCCAGCGCCTCGAGGTCGCTGACCTGACGGGGGCTTCGGCCCGCCATCCGGCGCAGGAGGGCGAGGCCCTCGGGTTCTGCCCCGCCGGGGGCATGAAGGGCCTCGGTGAGGCTGGCGCGCTCGATCTCCGTCAGGGGCCAGCCGCCGCCCAGCACATCGAGGCCGTCGGCGGCAGTGGCGGCAAGGTCGGTCAGGTCGAGTTCCGGCGCACCCGGTCTCAGCACGTCCACGATGGGCTCGAGGGCGGCGCAGAGGGTCTGGCCCTGCCCCTTCGGCCAGCTGAGCCAGAGGCCCCTGGCCGGGGCGGTGAGGGCCTTATAAAAGCAGACCTGTTCCCGCACCACCCGGTTCTCGAAGCAGTCCGGAAGCTCGATCTCCTGCGCCATCAGGGCGTCGCGGTCGGCGTGGGTCAGCAGGCCCGTCTCGCCGGGCGCGGCGGGGAATTCGCCCTCGGAGAGGCCCAGCACAAAGACATAGTCCGGTGCGTCAAGGCGCATCTTGCCTGCGCTGGCCAGCACCACGGCGTCCAGCGTCTGGGGGATGTGGCCGAGGTCGGACGAGCGCAGCAGCAGCCCGAACAGCTCTTCGTACTCGGGGATGGTGACGCTCTGGCCGCCCAGCAGGCTCGCCATCTCGTCCAGCAGGCCCATGACCACATTCCACTCCCGGGCGGCTTCCTCGGCGGCGGGAATGCCCCGCTCGGCCCGGATGGCCTCCACCTGCGCGGCCTGAGCGTCCTCCGCGCCCAGCTCCTTCAGGCAGAAGTAGAGGGCGCGGCTCATCTGCTCGGCGTTGGCAGAGCGGAGCTTCGCGCGCAGGCCGTCGGCGGCGGTGATGAGAAGGGCGCGGGCCTTTTCGGCCCGGGCGAGGTTTTCTCTGTCCTCGTCGGTGGGCTCCACATCGCCGAAGCCCCGGGGGTTCTTCTCGAAGGGCGCGCGCCACGCCGCCGCATTGGGCGACCAGGTGTAGGCGTAGTTCTCAAGGGCGCAGACCTCTTCCTCGGTGAGGGCGCAGAGGCCGGTCTTGGCCAGGGTGGTGAGCTGTTCCGTCAGCTCCGCACCCCGGGCAATGGCCAGCAGACACCGCACCGCCGTGGCCGGGGCGCTGAATTCGGGCGTCGTCGGCTCGTCGCAGTAGAGGGGGATGTCCGCCATCCGGAACTCGTACTTGACGGCGGCGCGGTATTTCGAGATGTCGCGGCAGACCACCGCCACCTTCCCGCAGCGGACGCCCTGCCGCATGAGGCGGCGGATGGCGGCAGCGGCGGCGCAGGCTTCTTCCTCCCGGCTGGGAGCGGCGAATAATTTTATTTCCGGACAGGCCGGAGGCGGGTCACACCGGCCCGCGGCCAGCAGCTGGGCCGCAGCGGCGAGGCCGGGGGCATCGGCGTGGCGCACGTCCCGGCGCAGCAGTTCCGGCACGGCCACATCAGTGCCGTTCCGGCGGGCCAGCTGGCGCAGCTGCGCCGCCACCTGCTTCGCGCCGGAGAAAAGGCTCATGTCCCCCGGCACGAGGGGGGTGCCGTCGTCGCAGAGGGCCACCGTCACGGTGGGCAGCGAGGCCAGCAGGGCGCCCATCAGCCGCTTTTTCGGGGCGTTGAAGGTGTCGAACTCGTCGATAAAGACGGCCCTGTCCCGCAGGAACTCCGGCAGTTCGCCCCGGGCCAGCGCGGCCTCGAGGCGGGATGCGGCCAGCTCCAGCCGGTCGGAGGGGTCCATGCCTGTCCCGGCCAGCAGGGTCTCGTAGCCCTGAAAGATGAGGGCCAGTTCGCTGAGCTTGGCGCTGTCGGTGCCGCAGTCCTGCGCCAGTTCATAGAGCTGCCGGCCCGAGAGACCCGCGCTCTTGAGCTCGTCGATGGTCTCGGCGGCCATCTGGCAGAAGGCGGCCGAGCGGCGGTGGCGGTAGTAGTAGTGGACGTTGTCCTGCAGTTCCTCGAGGGCGCGGCGCACCAGCACGGCCCGGCCCGCGTCGCTGAGGGTCTGGACGGCAGAGCCGCCCTCCGCCGACAGGATATGCTCGGCGAGGCTGGTGAAGGAAAAGCTCTCCACCAGTCCGCTCAGCGCGTCGCCCAGCTCCCGGTGGATGCGGCCCTCGGTGGACGAGGTGAACTGCTCCGGCACCAGCAGGATGCTCTTCTCCCCCGCCTCAGCCAGCGCCCGGATGCGCTGGTACAGCAGGGTGGTCTTTCCGCTGCCGGAGCCGCCTAAAAGTAGTTTTAACATGGTGAATCTCTCCGTTGGGTCAGTTTTCTATCGTGGGAGCCAAAAGCCTCTCCCTTTGGGAGAGGTGTCACCGAAGGTGACGGAGAGGGCTAGCCCGGCATGACAGAACCACCGCACAGCGATAAGCAGAAGCCTTTGTCAGGGCGATACCATCGCTGCGCCTGAGTCTCGCTGTCCGCGTCCTTGCCCTCTCAGTCACGCCGCGGCGTGACAGCTCCCCCAAAGGGGGAGCCATTGGCAAGCCGGTTTTGGTCGTGCTGGACGCCTGAGGCCCACTGTGGCGCAAAAGACCGGGCCTCGCGCTCAGACTTAATATCAGCTATCATTGTACCACAAAATTGCAGCGACATCTATTCTGTGGTACAATGAAGAAAAAATCATCTCAGAAAGAGGACACCTGCATGAAAATTTTAGCAGTAGATTACGGCGACAGCCGCACCGGCCTCGCCACCTGCGACCGCACCGAGTTCCTGACTTCCCCCATCACGCCCCAGATCACCGTCAAGGCCCGGGACAAAGTTGCCGCCAGGGTCTGCGAGGTGGCAAAGGAGATCGAAGCCGAGCTCATCGTCATCGGCCTGCCGCTGAACATGGACGGCACCGAGGGCGAGCGCGCCCGCAAGAGCCGCAAGCTGGCCAAAACCGTTGAGATCTGGAGCGGCCTGCCCGTCCGGATGTGGGACGAGCGCCAGACCACCTGCGCCGCTGCCGACCTCCTCGACGAGAGCGGCACCTTCGGCGCAAAGCGGAAAAGCATCCTCGACTCGGTGAGTGCGACGGTCATCCTGGACGACTACATCCAGTGGCGGAAGGAGCACCCGGGGGAGGTCTGAACGCCCCCGCAGCCCCTGTGGCAAAGTTTCTTTGCGAAGTCCGGACAGTTTGTTGCAAAGTCCACAGAAAATCGTCGTTTTCCGGTTTGTTTTCACAATTTTCCTGAGCCGAATTTGTATAGTTTTCCGGCTTGACAGCACCGGCTCTTCTCCGATAAAATGAGGGTAGAAGAACCCCCTGACCAGATGGCCGGAGAGGACGCTTCTTCATGAGAAAAAACAACTGGACTCACCAAAACAAAAACGATTGGAGGCGACCCACATGACAAAACTGAGAAAGCTGACTGCCCTGCTTCTGGCCGGTGCACTGACCCTTCTGCTCCTGACCGCCTGCAGCGGTGGCGGCGGAGGCTCCTCCGGTCCGGAGGCCCAAGCCGAAGCCCATGTGATGCAGGCCATCAACAACGGCCGCGCCGCGCCCCTGAGCAATGACCCTGATATGCAGCGTATCGCCAAAAAAAAGCTTGACCAAGCCAATCTGGACGCCGATCTGAAGGGCAACATTGGAAGATATAAGTTCTACCACAAAGTAGATATTGATTCTAGCAACTCCACCCTGACCCTCATCGCCCAATACGATTATCAGAACACCAAGCTGGATGATCTCATCGGTTGCATCACCGAGGGCAATAAGTCTTCTAACCTGAATTTCAATCATTCCAGTAAATGGACCAAGGTAGGCGTAGCAGCCACGACCCATAAAGGGAAGACCTACATCGCCATCACTCTGCAGGTAAAGAACACCTGACCTGTCCCTTTTCCCCTATAAACGCAGATCACCCGCCAGTTGGCGGGTGATTTTTTTGCAGCCGTCCCACCGCCCGGAGGGCGGAAAACCAGCTTCTTATTCGTATTTCGTAATGGTCACACTGTTGATGGTGATGGGTTCGGTGGGGCGCTGATTTTCGTCCACGCCGGTCTGGGCGATGGTGTCCACCACTTCCATCCCTTCATACACCTGCCCGAAAACGGTGTCGGTGTAGTCGAGGTAGGGTGCGCCGCCCGCCGTCTGGTAGGCGTTCACCACGTCGGCCCGCCAGCCGGCGGCGTTCATCTGGTCGATGAGCTCCTGTGTCACCGAGCTGCTGCCCGGCAGGGTCTCCATGACATAGAAGACGCTGGCGCAGTCGCCGGAGGCGTCCGCTGCGGCACAGAGTGCGCCGGAATAGTGGTGGAGCTTATCGGTGGTCTCGGCGGAGAAACGGTTCCCGTTCCAGATGGTGGTGCCTCTGCCGTCCGCGCCCTGCCCGGCCTCCACCACGAAGTCCTTCTCCACCCGGGTGACGGTCAGGCCGTTGTAAAAGCCCTGCTGGGCCAATGTCGTGAAGTTCTGCACGGCCTGCGGGGCCTCGGTGGAAAAGAGCACTGCTTTGAACACGCCTGCCGAGGTATCGAACACCGCGATGGTGTCCCCCGCCGCCGGGTGGGTGAACTGCAGCTCTGCCGACTCCACAGCCGGGCGGCTGACCGTCTGCACCGTGTCGGCCTTCCCGCCCTGGATGCTGGAGAGGATATTGTCCGCACTGCACCCGGCCAGAACTGCCGTCAGGGCCAGTGCCGCCATTATTTTTTTCAAGGCTCTCATGATCGGGCCTCCCTGTCCATATATTATAGCAAAGATGGCTTTTCAAAAGCTATCGCTATAGTATATCACATTCCGCCCCGGGAAGCGAGAGGGAAAAGCGTGAAAATTTGTTATTGGATTTCTATGCGAAAAACATCTTGACGAGCGGGCAAAAAAACGCTACACTATAGGCGTACCCGGAACCCACAGCTCAGAAGGAGCAGAGAGGGCAGGGTGTGATAGTTATTCTATTTTTTAGATATTTGACAGGAGAACGTGACTTATGGCAGAAGATATGAACAAGTCCGCCGCTGAGACCGAAGAGGAATATCAGCCCGACCTGATGACCCTCGAGGACGAGGATGGCAATGAGGTCACGTTTGAAGTGATCGACGCTCTGGACCATAAGGGCGTGCATTACCTGGCCGTTGTCGAATACGCCGAGAATGAGGAAGACCTGGACGAGGACGCCCAGCTGGTCATCCTGAGCGTCGGCGAGGACGACGAGGGCGAGTATCTCGACGTGGTCGAGGACGATGAGACCCTGCTGGAAGTCAGCAAGCTGTTCGAGAAGCGTCTGAGCGACCAGTTCGAGATCGAGTGATCTTTCAGCAAAGACTTCCTGCCCGGCGCGATTTGTTGCGGTTTATATGATCCTACTAATCATCCAACGGGAGCTTGGAGTTCGTCGGTGGATTGCAGACCTCCCCGTCATGGGTCGACCATGAAGGCTCGATGAGGAAGCGCGAAACCGGAGACAGAGCACCCACCTGTCCGCAAGGGTAGGTTTGATTGCCGCAGACGACCGGGCGGGATTCTTTATAGGTTTTCAAAAAGGCTCTCGTGCCGTATTTCCTGCCGGCATGAGAGCCTTTTTCTTTTGTCTCTATTCCCCGGTCTCGTCCGTGAACAGGCCCGGGATGCCGCAGACAGCGGCCACACCCACCAGCGTGAACACGATGCGTGACCAGATGGACGCGCTGCCGCCCAGCAGCCAGCCGACGAAGTCGAACTGGAACAGGCCCACAAGACCCCAGTTGATGCCGCCGACGATCATGAGGATGAGACAGATTTTATAAAAGGTCTGCACAAAAAGACCCTCCTTCCTTTGGGCAGTATGCCCGACGGGAAGGAGGGTTATGCATTTTATAGGGTCAGCGCCGCTCAAAAGCCTCTCCCTTTGGGAGCAACGGCGGACGACCGCCGCCAGCGGCCTTGCCCTCTCAGGCGCTTCGCGCCAGCTCTCCCAAAGGGAGAGCCTTTGGCAGGCCGGTCAAGTTTCCTCTGGACGAGCAAAGCTTATTTGTTTCGTGGACTGTAGTGCCCTGCTGTCTAGGCCAGCGGCCTTGCCCTCTCAGGCGCTTCGCGCCAGCTCTCCCAAAGGGAGAGCCTTTGGCAGGCCGGTCAAGTTTCCTCTGGACGAGCAAAGCTTATTTGTTTCGTGGACTGTAGTGCCCTGCTGTCTAGGCCAGCGGCAGCTTGATAAGGTGCGTTGTCCAGAAGCGGCTGCCCTCTGTAGCGAGGCCCGCTTTTTTGCGCCATATTGCACCTCGGGCGTCCAGTAGGAAGTGGCCCGACTTGCCAAAGCCTCTCCCTATGGGAGAGGTGGCATTGCGAAGCAATGACGGAGAGGGCAAGCCCGGCACGAAAGA